>JAEEGI010007568.1_pt1 | contig 24299 bp, 21 predicted proteins | sample 8958751 | NCBI WGS metagenome assembly JAEEGI01 (sample SAMN16246545, study PRJNA631951) | gut metagenome | biome: gut microbiome; feature: rumen; material: KS-attached | host: Bos | place: Iran: Karaj | collected 2018-10
GGTTTGAACGAGGCTGAGAATGCTTTCCACGAACAGTTTGGTGATGAACGTATTATGGAAGTAGCCAACCGACTCCTGGCAAAGCGTGAGCATCAGCCCATCAACATCACTTATGAGATGTTCCAAGCCGTTCACAATTTTGTCAATGGTGCCGAACAGAGCGACGACCTCACGATGCTTGCTATTCAATACACCAGCAAACAATAATACTTGACGATGGAGCCGATTATTGAATTCTTCCAATTGCTCAGCACCTTTCTGTGGGGCTGGCCTATGATCATATTACTGTTAGGTACGCATATATTCCTGACTTTCCGTTTGCGCATCCCTCAGCGTAAACTCTTTACAGGCATCTGCCTGTCCATCAAGAAAGACCCTGGGGCAGCAGGCGATGTCAGCCAGTTTGGAGCTTTGGCTACCGCTTTGGCAGCAACGATAGGAACGGGTAATATCGTGGGTGTAGCCACTGCAGTGGCCTTAGGTGGTCCTGGTGCTGTGCTGTGGTGTTGGTTGACGGGTATCTTCGGTATGTCGACGAAGTATGCCGAAGGCTTGTTGGCCGTCAAGTACCGTGTGCGTGATAAGGACGGACATACCTATGGTGGACCGATGTATGTTTTGGAGCGTGGATTGGGTATGAAGTGGCTGGCCATCCTGTTTGCTGTCTTTACGGCTTTGGCATCGTTTGGTATTGGTTGTACGGTGCAAGCCAATTCTATCGCTTTGTTGGCCAACGAAACCTTTGGCATTCCTACGTGGATAGTGGGTATCTTCGTTTGTATTTTGGCGGCATGCGTCATTTTAGGTGGTGTTAAGACCATAGCCCGTGTGTGTACCATTTTTGTACCTTTTATGGCACTGCTCTATGTTGTGGGATGTATTGTCATTCTCTGTATGAACAGCGCCTACGTGTGGCCAGCCATCCAACTCATCGTGCATGCAGCCTTCAATCCTGAGGCAGCAGGTGGTGGCTTTGTGGGTGCAACGGTGATGATGGCAGCACGCTATGGCATTGCCCGAGGTCTGTTCTCTAACGAGAGTGGTATGGGTTCTGCACCCATCGTGGCTGCTGCAGCTCAGACGCGCAACCCTGTTCGTCAAGCTCTGGTCAGCAGTACAGGCACCTTTTGGGATACCGTTGTTATTTGTGCCTTGACGGGTATCGTGTTGGTGAGCAGTATCATTGCCTATCCAGACATTACCTACGCTGACGGAGCAGCCCTTACCAAGGTCGCTTTCTCAAAGATTCCGTATGTTGGTGCACCCCTGTTGACCTTTGGCATCCTGACCTTTGCCTTCAGTACCATCTTGGGTTGGAGCTACTATGGTGAGAGTGCCGTCAACTATATTGAGCGTCGCAAGTCTAATCGCTTCTATCGTATCCTGTATATTGTGGCTCTGTTCTTTGGCAGCATCATCAATCTCGATATTATTTGGAACATTGCCGACTGCATGAATGCGTTGATGACAATTCCTAACCTCATAGCCCTGTTGCTGCTCAGTGGCGTTGCTGCCCAAGAAACGAAGAAGTATCTTTGGAGCAATCGTTTGGATGATGAGATGCAGGAAAGTTCGACATGATGATCACATGTAATCACGGAGTCTTCTGATCTTTTGGTGATTCTTTATTTCCACCAGCTATCTTTCGACTTACATATTGCCTGAGCAATACAATTCATGGTTTTGCATTCAGCCACTGTAATCATCTCATCAGCTGCTCTATAATGGTACAGCCAAGGGGAAACCAATAAGAGATGACCTTCTGCGCACATTTGTATGCGAACTTCCGAAGGGTGATAAATATCTGGAAAGCCGTTGTCAGCAATGAGGGTCACGGGGTAAGACTGGGCGATAACATCATCCATAATCCTCTGCTCACCTTTGGCAATACGTGCAGATACCAGTACGGTCCCTTCTGCTGCTTTCTCCATGCATCGTTGTAGCTGATGACTGTGTAACAAAGTGTCCTTCCTGTGGCAAACTACGGGTAGAATAGGACAATTAAGCATCTCGCAGTTACCATAGCTGTCACAGTAGACATGTCCATCCTTAACTATCAATAGCTTCTCGATACGTCGCCATATATCTTCATTGAACTGTGTTGGTGAGCATTCTTTTTGCAGATAGCTCTTCAAGGCTCGTGGTGACAGATGAGTATCAATGCTCTTACGCTGGCATTGCAACCATAATCGATGTGAATTTCGGAGCAATCGGCTGCGTGGGTTGTTATGAATATAGTGTCGCTGCGTCTCCAGTTGCTCAGCACTCAGCGGTATCACGTCTACAAAGCCAAGGGAAAACAGCGGAGCACGTCCTGTCGTTCCGCGCGATGGCACCTTATATCCTTGCGGGTAAACCGCAGGACACTGGCTCCCCACACCTCCCGTGTTTGTCTGACTACCACCTGCGCCCATGCTTGCTTCGTTACTCTTTTCTCCAGTGTTTGCGGCTTTTCTATTATCGCTAGTGCTTGCTTCGTTACGATTTTCTCCAACGTTTGTGGCTTTTCTATTTTCGCCAGTGCTTGCGGGTTTACCCCGCAAATCTAGCATCTCCCAGAACCGACGGTTGCAGCCCTTTTTGAAGCCAGCAATCACCTGCCCCAGATGCGTCGCTACCCCGTTTTTACTAAAGATATCCCGATGCACCACCACGATACAATGCAAATGATCAGGCATCACCACATGATCCTGTATCTCTATCATCGGATAGTGGGCCGTAATGCTGGTCGTCAGCTCCTGTTCCACCATCCTGCCCGCCTCGTTCAGTTCCACGTGGGGTGCTTGCGGACTGCCATCGGCAGCATTGATATCACCTATCACTCTACCCAATGCCTGTCGATAGACCATGTTCACCTTGATGGTGATATGATAAGTTCCTGGCAAGCCATATCGCTTATGCTTGCTCCTCCTGTCCATGCGATGATAGTAATTCTCCATATTCCTTGCAAAGGTACACATTTTTTCCAAATAATGACACCTGTCTATGCATTTCTTGCAGGAAGGCTTCGCAACGCCGCGACAATAATTGCCGCAATTCGTCCTCCCTCACGTCTCCCTCACTTTTTTCTCTTCGAGCCCTCACGTCAATGTGATGGGAGTGAATGTGACCCAAAATGTGAGGGTAACGTGAGGGACATTGCTGATCCCTCACGTCCTTCAAATGCCCTGTACATAAGGAGTTGAGGCCTATGATGTGAGTAAGTGAGGGCGTTTTGAGTCATTCGACTTTGGGTATCGTCAGTCACATTTGTAAGTACTCAAGTTCCTGTTTTACAGCCTCGTATTGTTAAAAATCTGTTTGGTACACAAGTTTGTGGTCCACAAGTTTGTGTACTTCGAAAATAATGCGTATATTTGCACGCAAAACGGCAAATATACATCTATATGGAAAGAGCATTTGTATACGGAATGTCTGTAGAGGGCGTGAACTTTACCGATAGGGTAAAAGAAACTAAGAGGTTGAAATTGAACTTTGAGAATGGCATCAACGTCATTCTGATTTCTCCTCGCCGAATGGGTAAAAGTTCGATAGTGAAAAAAGTCAAGTCGGAAATCACCAATCCAGAGATAAAGGTGGTGTATATGGACGTCTATGATTGCAGGAGCGAATATGATTTCTATAATCGATTTGCAACCGTCCTCATGAAAGAGACCGCTTCGAAATCAGAACAAATTATTGAAAACATCAAGCGTTTTCTTGTGAGACTTTCTCCGAAGATTTCTTTCTCGCCGGAGCCGACGTCGGACTTTTCTCTCTCGCTTGGTATTACGCCCCAGAACTATCAGCCTGAAGAGATTCTGCAACTGCCTGAATTGATAGCCCAAGAGCAGGGGAAACACATTGTGGTGTGTATCGATGAATTCCAGCAGATAGGCGAAATGCCAGATTCTGTCACAGTTCAGAAACGTCTTCGTAGTGTTTGGCAGCATCAGCAGCATGTGTCGTATTGTTTGTTTGGCAGCAAGAAACACTTGATGACCAAACTGTTCCAAAACAGGAAAATGCCATTCTATCAGTTTGGTGAGATGATGTATCTGGACAAGATTTCTACTGAAGACTGGGTACCATTCATTCAATCGCGCTTTGAACATCAGGGAAAGAAAATATCTACAGATTTGGCAAAACGCATTTGCGAGACGGTAGAGAATTACTCTTCGTACGTTCAGCAATTGGCTTGGAACGTATTGGCAGAAACTGAGAGCGAGGCAACAGAACAAGATTTCAAGACTGGCGTAGAGGCTCTGATGGCTCAATGTTCAGGACTTTTCCAGGAGCAACTTCAAGGGCTGACCTCCTATCAACTAAATTTCCTACGTGCCGTATGTAATGGGGTACATACTGACTTTGGGAGCAAAGCAGTTATGGAAGAATACAATTTTGGAAGCAAATCAAACATTGCTCGCATCAAGGATAGTTTGCTTGATAGAGAACTGATAGAAACAGACCAGGACGGTGTCTATTTAGAAGACCCCGTATTCAGGATGTGGTTTAATAAGATGTGAGTAAGTGAGGGCGTTTTGAGTCATTCGACTTTTGCTATCGTCAGCCATAATAGGTAGTACGCTGAGAAGATGATGCCATAAATGGAGGCGGTGAGCATGATGGAAGGGTGTAAGCCCTCAATCGTTGCACCTGGGATGGTGGCTATATATAATAAGGTGGTATTTAGCAATCCCACAATGCTGGCAAGGAGAACGCCAATAGAAGGGATGAGTAGCGTGGCTAACGAGAGGTAGAGGATGATGGTGGCTGCTGGTATGACGATGAAGTTGGTCAGGAGGAAGTAACATGAGAAGCGTCCGAAATAGTAGGCTATCAGTGGTGCGACGCCAATCTGTGCTGCTATGGATATGGTCACCATGCCCCATATCCATTTTACCACCCGATGCGTCATCAGGTATTCTGCGGAGAAGGGCCTGTAGAAGAGGGGCACGAACAATAGGATGGAGAAGACTGCCATAAACGACATCTGGAAACCGACATCAAACAAGGCCTGTGGTGATACCAGTAGCATGACGATAGCTGTAAAGGCCAGTGTGTTGACGGACATTTTTTTGCGGTGTCCCAAGGCCAACAGGGCATAGACGGTTAACATGACAGCTGAGCGCACCACGCTGGCCGACATGCCTACCAAGAACACAAAGGCCCAGATGCTAAGGATAATCGCTACTTGTGATATGGTCTGCCAGCGACGTCCCACCACCAGCATAGACAGCAGGGCGTAGATGATGCTTAAATGCAGACCACTTAGCGCCAGGATGTGCGAAGCACCCGTCATGGAATAGGTCTCTCGCAGTTCATGTGTCAGTGCCGACTTGTCACCCAAGGCCATTGCTGCCACGACGGCATACTGGTCGTCAGATAAGCCTGACGACTGTAAGCGTTTCAGCAACAGCGTTCTCTGATGTAGGAAATACTGCTGTGTCCGCTCTATTCTTCCGTCATCCTTCATCCCTCTTCCATCATCCATCCGAACGACCAATAGTCCCAGTATCACAGAACATAGCGCAATGGCTATGGTTTGCAGCTTGCCCCATCGCCCCAGCAAGGCAGTAACGATGACCATCGCCAACAACACCACCATGCACAAAGGAACAGGCCACAACAGGTGGCTGCCTAAAACAATACCCGCCATCAGGCAGACGGCGGGTATTAGTAGTGGTGCTTTATGAAAAACGTTCATAGTCAACGTTTCTGAGCAAAGCGAATTTAATCTTTAATATTTAATCCACGATGAGGTTCTCACCCGTCATGTCAGCAGGCTGCTCAAGTCCCATGATGTGCAGGATGGAGGGAGCCACGTCAGCCACACGACCGTCCTTTACTGTGGCGCTGTTGTTGTTCGTCACATAGATAAACGGCACAGGGTTGAGTGAGTGTGCAGTATTGGGGGAACCATCAGGGTTGATGGCGTTGTCAGCATTACCGTGGTCGGCAATGATGATAGCCTCGTAGTCGTTAGCCTTGGCAGCCTCGATGACTTCACGGACGCAGTTGTCAACAGCCCAGACGGCCTTGGCAATAGCATTGTAGATACCTGTATGACCCACCATATCACCATTGGCGAAGTTCACCACGATGAAGTCGTATTTAGCCTCGTTGATGGCAGCCACGAGCTTATCCTTCACCTCGTAAGCACTCATCTCGGGCTTCAGGTCATAGGTAGCCACCTTCGGAGAGGGAACCAAGATACGATCCTCACCCTCATAAGGAGCCTCACGACCACCATTGAAGAAGAAGGTCACGTGAGCATACTTCTCAGTCTCAGCAGTATGCAACTGCTTCTTGCCCTGCTTGCTCAGATACTCGCCTAAGGTATCCTCAACGTTCTCCTTGGGGAAGAGAATGTGAACACCCTTGAAGTTAGCGTCGTATGGAGTCATGCAGTAGTACTGCAGGCCAGGGATAGTCTTCATACCCTGCTCAGGCATATCCTCCTGGGTCAGAGCAATCGTCATCTCCTTAGCACGGTCGTTACGGAAGTTGATGAAGATGACGACATCACCCTCTTCAATGGTGCCATTTACTGAGGCGTTGTGGATAGGCTTGATGAACTCGTCAGTCACACCCTCTTCGTAGCTCTCCTCCATGGCCTTCACCATGTCAGTAGCCTGCTTACCAACACCGTTCACAATCAGATCGTAGCCTTCCTTCACACGCTCCCAACGCTTATCGCGGTCCATAGCATAGAAACGACCAACAATACTTGCAATAGCAGCATCGTTGTCAGCACAGACCTTTGAAACCTGCTCAATGAAGCCCTTACCAGAGTGTGGGTCAGTATCACGACCGTCCATATAGCAATGTACAAACACCTGATTCTTCAGACCATAGGCCTTGCCAATCTCGATGAGCTTGAAGAGGTGGTCGAGGCTTGAGTGCACACCACCGTCAGAAGTCAGACCCATCAGGTGCAATTTCTTATTATTCTCCTTAGCATAGGTATAGGCAGCCTTCACCTGAGGATTCTCCATGATAGAGCCGTCCTTGCAGGCGCGGTTAATCTTTACGAGGTCCTGATACACGATGCGTCCAGCACCGATGTTCAAGTGACCCACCTCAGAGTTACCCATCTGACCATCGGGCAGACCGACATCCTCACCAGAGGCCTGGAGTTGAGAGTGAGCAGAAGTTGCTGTTAATAGATCGAGGTAAGGTGTGGGGGTATTGAAAATCACGTCACCCTTACCATGCTTACCGATTCCCCAACCATCGAGAATCATCAAAAGTGCTTTCTTTGCCATATTCTTACTTTCTTTTTAAAACGTACGTTTCTTTTTGCGGTGCAAAATTACTAAAAAAATCTCAATTCATCATGGTCTATTTTCAATTTATTTGTACCTTTGCCGCCCAAAAGCAACATTTTACTGGTTATGAGGCGTTTTGTATTCACGTTGATTTCTGTTTTGTTATGTCTGGTTGGCAAAGCACAGCTGGAAATGAAGGAGTCTGAATGGAGTAATTTGTTGTTGACTGATGACATTTTGGTCGTTCATACATCTTTTTATAAAAAGTAAAAAGGTAAAAAAGTAAAAAGGTAAAGATGAACATTAAGGAATTGGAATTGCTTGCGGAGAAGAACCGTAAGCGACTGGTTGAGGTGGTGTATGCCGCCAAGGCAGGTCATATAGGTGGCGACCTGTCGTGCCTGAATGTGATGACGGCATTGTATTTCCACGTGATGAAAGGACTGAATCCTCAGGAGCCGAAGGCGGCAGAGAGGGATCGCTTCGTGTTGTCGAAAGGACATTGTGTTGAGGCTTTGTATGTGACGCTGGAGGCTAAAGGTTTTCTGAAGCCCGAAGTGCTCGACACTTTAGGCAAGTTTGGAAGCATCCTAAGTGGTCACCCAACGATTGAGGTGCCAGGCATTGAAGTGAACAGCGGTGCGTTGGGTCATGGACTGGGCATTGGCGTAGGTATGGCCATTGCTGCTAAAATGGACAAGAAACAGTGGAAGACCTACGTGCTGATGGGAGACGGTGAACAGGGTGAGGGCTCTATCTATGAAGCTGCGATGGCTGGTCATAAATATGAGCTCGACAATCTGGTGGCTATCATCGACCGCAACCACCTGCAAATCTCTGGTAATACAGAGGACGTGATGCCCATCGACTCTGTCAAGGAGCGCTGGAGTGCCTTTGGCTGGGACGTCATTGAAATGAATGGTGACTCGATGGAAGACATCGTCAAGACCTTTGATGCTATCGACTACACGAACAAAAAGCCCCACCTGTTGGTGTCGAACACAACGAAGGGCAAGGGTGTAAGCTTTATGGAAGGCATTGCCAAGTGGCATCACGGTGTGTTGAACGAAGAACAGTGTAAGGAAGCAGTAAAGGAAATAGAAGAAAGAATTAAAGGATTGGAGGGATAAGGAGATGATAGCTTGTAGAAAACAATTTACTGATACGTTGCTGGAACTGGCACGTCAGGATAAAGATATTGTTGCTGTAACCACTGATGCACGTGGCTCTGTGACGTTGGGTGACTATGCACAGGCACTGCCTGAGCAGTTTGTGGAGTGTGGTATTGCTGAGCAGGATGCCGTAGGAATCTCGGCAGGTTTGGCACATTCAGGGAAAAAGGTCTTTTGTTGTGGTCCCGCCTGCTTCTATGTGGCCAGAAGCCTGGAACAGGTCAAGGTGGACTTGGCATATAGTGAGAATCCTGTTACTATCTTAGGTGTATCGGGCGGAGTGGCTTATGGCGCTTTGGGTGCTACCCATCATTCTTTGCACGATATTGCAGCCCTGCGCACGTTCCCTGGCATGACGGTTTGTCTGCCCTCTGACTGGCGCGTCACCAAAAAGCTGGTGAAGTTTCTGGTCGATTTCAACAAGCCGTGCTATGTTCGTGTAGGTCGTGCTGCTGTACCTGATGTTTATGAGAACGACGACTTTAAGTTCGAGGTGGGCAAGGCCATTCAGATTCTCGATGGTACAGACGTCACCATTGTAGCTACTGGTGAGACCGTCTATCATGCTTGGCAGGCTGGTTTGCAGTTAAAGGAAAAGGGTATCTCAGCTCGTGTGCTTGACTGCTCTTGGATCAAACCCTTCGACGAGGAGGCTATACGCAAGGCTGCAAAGGAGACAGGACGTATTGTGACTGTCGAGGAACACTCGCAGTATGGTGGCTTGGGTGCTATGGTTTGCGAGACCATTAGTGAGAACCCCGTGCCAGTTCGTATCATTGGTATTCCTGACGAGAATGTCGTTCATGGCACCAATGCAGAAATCTTCCATCACTACGGTATGGATGCTGAGGGTATCGTAAAGGCTGTACTTTCATTTAAATAAAACTATGAACTATATTATTGCAATAGACCAAAGTACATCGTCGACAAAGGCTTTGCTGTTCGACGAGCAATGTCATGTGGTGGCACGTACTAACGTTGACCACCAGCAGTACTATCCGCAGGTTGGTTGGGTGGAGCATGATGCTGAGGAGATATACAACAACATGATAGAGGCCATTAGAAGGCTGATGGAAGATGGAAGATGGAAGATTGCAACGCCACACTCAGACCAAAGGTCAGAGAAGGAAGATGTTTCCTATTCCCTCGCCATTACCAACCAGCGAGAGACGGTTGTTGTGTGGAACAAGCTGATGGGAAAACCCATTGCCAACGCTGTAGTCTGGCAGGATACGCGTGGTGCTGAGTTATGTCGTTACCTGCGTAGTAAAGGCAAGGCCCGTATGGTGTTCGACAAGAGTGGTCTGTTGATAGACCCCAACTTTTCGGCTACTGGTGTCAAATGGTTGCTTGACAACGTGGAGGGTGCCCGCGATGCTGCCAATCGTGGTGAATTGCTGATGGGTACCATTGATACGTGGCTGGTATGGAAGTTGACAGGTGGTAAGACCTTTGCCACAGATACAACGAATGCCTCACGTACAATGCTCTTTAATATCCACACGATGATGTGGGACGACGAGCTGCTCAACCTGTTCGACATTCCTCGTTCCATGATGCCTGAGGTGTTGCCTTGCGATGCCATCTATGGTGAGACGACCTGTGAGGGTGTCTTTGATAAGCCCATCCAGATTGCTGGTGTGTTAGGCGACTCGCATGGTGCATTGGTTGGACAGATGTGTTTCGAGAAAGGTTCAGGAAAGGTGACCTACGGTACAGGTTCGAGCGTGATGGTGAACATTGGTCACGAACCATTGAACGCCCCCCAGGGACTGGTGACCAGCGTAGGCTTCTCGGCATTGTGCAAGACGTGGTATGGCTACGAAGGCAATATCTATAGCACGGGTGCTACGCTGAAGTGGATATGCGACCAGTTGCAACTCATAGGGAAACCATCAGAGATGGAGGCATTGGCAACGAGCGTTGAGGACAATGGTGGCGTGTATATTGTGCCAGCATTCTCAGGGTTGGGTGCACCTTGGTGGAAGAGTGATGTGAAGGGTGGCGTCTTCGGACTGACCTTTGCCACGACGAAAGCTCACTTCCTGCGGGCTGCCTTAGAGTCGATAGCCTACCAGATTAAGGACTTGGTGGACGTGATGGCACGAGCCACTGGAGGACGGCTGAAGGAGATTGCTGCAGACGGCGGTCCGACGAAGAATCAGTTCCTCATGCAGTTCCAGGCCACGATGCTGGATACGCCGGTGGTATGTACAGAGGTGGATGATGCCTCTGCTTTGGGTGCCGTCATCATGAACGGCTTTGCTCGTGGTGTTTGGAAGAGTTTCGATGAGGTGGCAGGTTTCCGTGTTGTGACGCAGACCTACCAACCTCAGAACAATCCAGAACGCTTCTCACTCTATCAGGGTTGGCGCAATGCTGTCAACCAGCTGATCAAGTGAGAAGTGAAATAGGCATATAAGGGAGTTGGCTTAGCAGCAGTTCGTCAACGCATTGCCGCAAAGCCACTCTTCTTCTATCCAGCCAGTAAACTTGCCGTCAGAGGTCTGTACTTTCACCCAGTCGCCTTTGATTTCCATAGGACGCAGCGTGATTTCTTCCTTGAATTTGTAAACAACGGGTGCTGAGGCTGATGGCGACTTGCGCAGATAGAGCGTCTGACCACCATAGTTACGGGTAGCCATTCCCAATACGGAATAGTGAATCCAATAGCCTGTGGTAGAGCCTGTCAGGGTTCCGTCTACATCGCCTGTGCCATAGCTGGTGCCAATAATCTTCCACCAGCCGTTGGTAGGTTTCTCGACACCAAACATCGCCGTTTCGCTGGTGGGAATCTTGTCAACAATCTTGCCCTTAGGCGCATTGCGGATGTTGGTGTATGGGCCGTTGTTGTCAACAATATACACACGCAGGCTTTGGGCACTAACACTTACTGACAACCAGGTCGTCAGCGCAAACAGAACTAAAAATTTCTTCTTCATAGTCATCTCTCCTTTTACTTTAAGCAGTTAATGGTTTACTTTCTGGGGGCAAAGGTAGGAATAATATTTCAAACAACCAAACTTATTTGGATAATTACTTGGTGATGTGCGAATTAATTAGTAATTTTGCCGACAACTTAAAAACGAATTGATGCTAAGTACCCTGACTCGACAAATCAAGGAATACAAGACTGCCTCCATCCTCACTCCCCTGTGGACGTCGCTGGAGGTGCTGATGGATGTGCTGATTCCTTATGTGACGGCATCGCTTATCGACAAGGGTATCAATGCTAGGGATATGCAGAACGTCTATTTCTATGGAACCGTCATGTTGGCAATGGCATTTCTCAGCCTGCTCTTCGGTATTCTTGGCGGACGCTGCTCTGCCTATGCCTCAACAGGGTTTGCTGCCAACCTGCGCTCTGCCATGTATCGTAACATTCAGCGTCTGGCCTTCTCGGATATCGACAAATACGCTACATCAGGTCTGGTAACCCGTATGACTACCGACGTGAATGCGTTGCAGAGTGCCTATCAACAGATTTTGGGCATCAGTGTTCGGGCTCCTTTCAAACTGGTGTTGTCCATCCTGATGTGTCTTGTCATCGATGCCCGTCTGTCGTTGGTGTTTCTCGTGGCATTGGTCATACTGAGTTTCTCGCTCTATCATATTATATCAAGGGTGGCAAAACTGTTTCAGCAAGTCTATGTGAAATATGACGAGCTGAATCAGAGTGTGCAGGAAAACATTACGAGCATCCGTCTGGTGAAGGCTTTTGTACGTGAAGACTATGAGGACAGCAAATTCGCCCGTGCTGCAGAGAACCTCTATCGTCTGTATGTAAAGGCTGAAGGTCTGATGGCATGGAACCATCCCATCATGAACATGGTGGTCTATGGCTGTATCATCGCCCTCTCATGGCTGGGTGCACATTATATCGTGGAAGGGACGCTGACTACAGGAGAACTGACCTCGCTCTTTACCTATGTCATGTCGATTCTGATGTCGCTGATGATGCTCTCTATGGCTTTCGTGATGCTAACACAGAGTGCGGCTTCTGCCAAGCGTGTGGCAGAGATTATCGAGGAAGAACCTGATATCGTGAATCCTGAGCATCCCGTTTATGAGATTGCCGACGGTAGTGTCGAGTTCCGTGGTGTGCGCTTTGACTATGCACGTCCTACACCAGGTGCACATCGTCGCTCAGCTCTGTTTAATGTGACGTTCAGCATCAGGAGTGGTGAAACCATAGGTGTCATTGGAGGTACTGGTTCTGGTAAGTCATCGCTTGTCAACCTGATATCGCGTCTCTACGACGTGTCACAGGGTGAAATTCTTGTGGGTGGCAGAAACATCAGGGACTACGACCTCACCGCATTGCGCAACGAGGTGAGTGTGGTGCTGCAGAATAATATCCTCTTCTCAGGCTCCATCCTCGACAATCTGCGTTGGGGTAATCCGGAGGCGACGGTGGAGGACTGTCAGCGAGTATGTCGTATTGCTTGTGCCGACGAGTTCATCGAGCAGATGCCTGAAGGCTATCAGACCCATATTGAACAGGGTGGAACCAATGTCAGCGGCGGACAAAAACAGCGTCTCTGCATTGCCCGTGCTCTGTTGAAACAGCCGAAGATACTGTTGCTTGACGATTCCACCTCGGCTTGTGATACGGCAACAGATGCCAGGATACGGGAGGCTATCCATACCCAACTGCCAGAGATGACAAAGATTATCATCGCCCAGCGCATTCTCAGTGTGAAGGATTGTGACCGTATCTTGGTCATGGATAATGGTATGGTGACAGGTTTCGATACCCATGAGAACCTATTGAAGACGAATACGCTCTATCAGGAGATTAATGCGATTCAGCATGAGGATGGCGGCGACTTCGACGAGCAGAAAGGAGGTGGCGTATGAGACAGCCATTCGGAGGACCCAGAGAACGGTCGCAAGCTGGCTTCCAGAAGGTTGACAAGGAGAAACGTGCCATCCTCCTGCGGATGTTCGCCTTTGTCTTCAGCCATTATAAATGGGCTATCGTGGTGGTGCTGTCCTGTGTGCTCATCTCGTCGATTACCTCACTGGTGTCATCGTTGTTTACCAAGGTCCTGATAGACGACTATATCGTGCCCCTGACTCAGGTGGAGAATCCTCAGTACCAGTCACTGGCCCAAACCTTGTTTAAGTTAGGGCTTATCCTGTTTCTTGGCACCGTCTGTTCCTACACCTATAACCGATTGATGATTCATATCAGTCAAGGTACGATGCTCCGTCTCAGGAAGACCATCTTTGACAAGATGCAGCGGTTGCCGGTAAGCTATTTCGACCAGCGCTCACATGGTGATATCATGTCCGTCTATACCAATGACGTTGACTCTCTGCGTCAGATGATTTCCACGGCGATGGCACAGGTCTTTTCTTCCATTATCACCATCGTTGCCACCTTTGCATCAATGGTTGTGCTGAGCATACCGCTGACGGTAGTAAGTGTTGTTATGGCTGTTGTGATGGCGTATTCCACCACCACGCTCGGTAAGCGTTCCCGTACCTTCTTCCGTACCCAACAACAACGTCTGGCTCGTGTCAATGGTTTCATCGAAGAGATGATGACAGGTCAGAAGGTTGTCAAGATATTCTGTCATGAAGAGCAGGCTATCCGTGAGTTTGAAGGCATCAACGAACAGTTGCGCTCCTCAGCCTGTAGCGCCAACCGCATGGCAAACATCGTGATGCCCGTCAATGGTGGCATCAGCAATTTTGGTTTTGTACTACTGGCCGTTGTGGGAGCGACGCTTGCCATTTACGATTTGCATTTTACCGTGACATTGGGAACGGTAGTTGCCTTCCTGCAACTCAACAAGAGTTTTACGCGGCCTATCTCCCAGGTTAGTCAGCAAATCAATAGTGTGCTAAACGCCTCGGTGGGTGCTGAACGCGTCTTTGCCTTAGGCGATGCAGAGCCGGAAGTGGATGATGGAAAGATAGAACTGGAGAACCCGATGGGTGATGTGGACTTCAAGGACGTCGATTTCGGTTATACGTCAGAGAAACAGGTGCTCTTCGACATCGACATCAATACCAACCCAGGACAGAAGATTGCCTTCGTGGGGGGTACGGGTGCCGGCAAGACCACCATCATCAACCTGATTAATCGCTTTTACGAGATACAGGGTGGACGCATCCTCTACGACAACATTCCCATCACAGACATCTCGAAGAAGTCACTACGCAAGGGTATGAGCATTGTGTTGCAGGAGACACATCTCTTTACGGGTACCGTCCTCGACAATATCCGCTATGGTAAGCTTGATGCTACCGATGAGGAATGCATGCAGGCCGCACGCCTCGTTGGAGCTGATGATTTCATTCGTCGTCTTCCCCACAGTTACCAGACGATGCTCCGAGGAGATGGCGGCAATCTCAGCCAGGGTGAGCGACAGCTTTTGGCCATTGCTCGTGCTGCGGTCGCTAATCCACCTGTGCTCATTCTCGACGAGGCCACCAGCAGCATCGACACCCGTACCGAGCAACTTGTACAGAAAGGTATGGACACTATCATGCAAGGGCGCACCACTTTCGTCATTGCCCACAGGCTCTCTACGGTTCGTAATGCCGACCAGATTATTGTGCTCGACCATGGGCGCATCATCGAACAGGGTACTCACGAACAGCTTCTGGCTCAGAAAGGGAGGTATTATCAATTGTATTCTGGTCATGAAATATAGTTTAATTAATCTATAAAACAAATTATTTATGAAGAACGGAAAAACCTGTTTTGGCGTGATTATCGGAACACGCGCCTACTTTAACTCAGAATTGGCAAAGGATGTTCGTAAACAACTGCTGAAGACACTCGACGAGGGTGGTTACGAATACATCATCTTACCAGAAGACGCAACACCTACGGGCAGTTCGAGCATTGAGACTCGTAAAGACGGCTTGAAGGTCAGTAAGCAGTTCCGCCAGCATCGTGATGAAATCGATGGCATTATCGTTTCGTTGCCCAACTTCGGTTTCGAGATTGGCATCATCAATGCCATCAGCGATGCCGACCTGAATGTACCTGTATTGGTACAAGCCTGTGACGACGAGAACGACAAGGTTGACTTAGACTCGCGTCGTGACGCCTTCTGTGGTAAGATCAGCGTGTGCAACAACCTCTATCAGTATGGCATTCCCTTTACGGATACCACGCTGCATACCTATTCTATATATGACCCATTGTTGAAGAAGGATATCGACCGTTTTGCCGCTATCTGTCGTGTGGTTAATGGCTTGCGTCATTGTCGCTTGGGTCAGATTGGTACGCGTCCCTTGGGCTTCAACACCTGTCGTGCCAGCGAAAAGCTGTTGCAGCGTTCAGGCATCACCGTCGTTCCTGCTGATTTGAGCGAGATTCTCTATGCTGCCCAGAAGATTCAGGACGACGATCCTAAGTTTATCGAGATGTGCAATCGTACTTGCAACTATGCCAAGGTGCCCGATTCCTACAAGGAAAAGCTGGGCTTGCAGGCGAAGTTCAGCGTGGCTGTCGAGAACTGGATCGAAGCTAACGACGTGCAGGCTGTTGCCATCCAATGCTGGGATTCGCTGGAGCAGAACTATGGCTGTGCTCCCTGCGTGACGATGTCGATGCTGAGCGAAAAGCTGATTCCTGCTGCTTGTGAGACCGACCTCGCTGGTGCCATCTCGATGTACGCCCTCTCGCTGGCTTCACAGAATGCTCCTGCCTTGCTCGACTGGAACAACAACTTCGCTGAGGATCGTAACAAGTGCGTCTGCACCCATTGTGGCAACTTCCCCAAACAGTTTGTTGGCAATGGCGACCTGAAGCTCGGTCCTTTGGGCGTACTGGGTCGCACGTTAGGGAAAATCAACACCTTTGGTGCCGTCTATGCCAAGGTGAGCGAAGGCCCCTTCACCTTCTTCCGCATCTCTACCGACGACCCCAAGGGCTGTATCAAGGCCTACTTGGGCAAGGGTGAAATCACCAACGACCCTTACGGAATGGACGGCTGTATTGCAGTCACGAAGGTCGACAACCTGCAGAAGTTGATGAAGTATATCTGCAAGAACGGTTTCGAACACCATGTCGCCATGTGTCGCACCGATGTCGTTGACATCTTGAACGAGGCCATCGAGACCTACCTCGGCTGGCAGCTCTACGTGCACGAATAACTCAAAAGCTGTCCCTGTGACAGCCCTCTCATATAACACGAGAGCGGACCGTAATGGTTCGCTCTCGTCGTTTTTACTTGGGCTGCAAGTCTCGGTATTCACCTGCGACATCCTTGATGCAGGGACAAGGCTTCGTGGGGTCCAGGTCGTGGTGGCCGACAATCAAGGCGCGGGGGTAACGCCGGTGCAGGTCTTCAAGGAGCCGTCGCATCGCAGCCTTCTGCTCAGGTGTCCGCGTGTCGGCAGGTTGTCCGCGGGCGTCGTAGCCTCCCTCGTAGCACACGCCGATGGAGTGGCTGTTGTGGTTCAGGCAGTGGGCACCCACCATGTATTCTGGTCTGCCGTGCTCAATATCTCCGTTACGACGGATGACGTAGTGGTAGCCGATACCATACTTCCAGTGGTTATCGCGGCGGTGCCACGTATCTATCTGAGCGGCCGACGATGTCTGGTCAGGGCGTACCGCACTGCAGTGAACGACGTTATCAAAAGCTTTGGATAACGTCATTTATCACAAGAAAAAGATAATCAAAAGTAGCCTCCTAAGTACTATTGATAATCAGGTAGATACATCAGGCACTTAATGAAACTACTTTTGATAATGATGCTACTTACAGATGCTCTTGAGCATTTCGCGTAGTTTGGGATTACGCTCCCATTGCTTGACATCAGGTTCGGTAATACCCACTGATTCATAAGCTTTTTCCAATGCTTCACGCTTCTGCTTAGAGTCTGCACGAGCATAGATTTCAGTAGTCTGGATAGAAACATGACCAAGAATATCGCGTATATAAACCAAATTGACTCCTGCCTGCAAGAGATGCATAGCCCTTGAGTGCCGGAAAACATGAGGGCTGATCTTCTCTGGTATGATGTCTGGATTCAGAATACGAGCCATTGATGCATACTTGTTGATGACATAGGCGATTCCCGGGTTGGTGAGTTTTTCGCCCCAGGTATTGTAGAATAGAGGGTGAGTTTCCTTGCCATGTACATCCAAGCCAAATCTTCTCATGTACTTCAATAATAGTTCCATCATGGCATCTTCCAGGGGGACAAGCCGTTTCTTGGAGCCCTTTCCAAATAGTTCCACTACAAACGGTTTCTCCTTCCTGATGGAGAGAGGGCGAAGGTCTATCAGTTCTTGTACTCGCGCACCTGAGTTATAAAGCAATGACAGCATAGTCAGATTCCTGAGGCCAGCATCTGTCGATGCGTCTATCTGTTCCAATATGGACTTTATAGCCTCGATGGTCAGATAGTTGAGAGTTCCCGTTTGGCCTTTCTTCATTGGTATAGTACAGATGGACTTCCATTGATTCATGCGGGTTGGATCCTCGTACATCATAAACTTGAAGAAGGAACGGATGGCAGCCAGTCTTTGGTTGCGTGTACAGACAGAGTTCTGATGTTCATCCTGAAGCCAGTTCAGGAAGTCGATGATGATACTCCTGTCTACAGTGTCAAAAGTAACCTGGTCTGGAGATACTTGGCACTTGGATTCCAAATAATCGAGCAAGAGCGTAAACGTATCCCGATAAGCCCTGATAGTATGGGCACTGCTTCCTCTTTCTCTGACGAGATAGTCCGTAAAGAAAGACTGCAGCTCATATGCAAAATCATTATTGGTCTTCATGGGCGACGGGGAGTGCATAGTTCTGTATAATGTCACGAATCGCAGCTGTCACAGAGAGGTCCTGCTGGATAAATTCAGGATACATGTCGCGAGTAAACTTTACATAGTACTCCGTATCTTTGATATGCAGATGCCCCATAAATGTTGCAAGTATGGGAAGCGTGCAATAGATATCCTTGCCGGCTTTTGCCATCTTAGTCATGGCGTGAACACAGGCAGTGTGACGTAAATCATGCACTCTTGCCCGTCGTCCATTAGATGTTAATGGAATACCAGCTTTGTCCAATATCAGATGAAAACGAAATCTTATACTGCCAATATGGCACCTATTCCCTCTTTGAGTGACAAAAAAAGGACGATCAGGATCTGCTACATGTAGCAGAGGCATCATGTTGCGATAGTGTATGTATTGTTTAAGGACAATCTCTAGTGATGGATTTATTGGAGCAAAGCGTTCGCTATTGTTTTTTGTCCAGGGAATATGTATAACATGCCGCTGGAAGTCAATGTCGCGATTATTGATAGCTACAGTCTCACCGACTCTCATCCCAGTACTGTAGAGCAGTCTAAGTATTGCGGGTATTACTAATACGCAATGGTCTGGATGCAGAGCATGATCTCTCCATTCGTCTGCTGCAGTGAAAATTCTTGTTATCTCTTCATGTGAAAAAATGTAAGGAATGTAAACGCAGCCAGGATACTTAGGACGCCTTGGAATATGGCAATGGCATCCTATCTCATTCATATATTTAAACAGTCTGATAGTGCTACATGCCCTGCCGTAGATCGTGAGTCTGTTTAGGCCTTCCATAGAAGTAATCCAGTTTTGATAGACCTCCTCACTAACAGAGGTGGTCTCCCAACCGATACTGTACAAATATTCATCTATGCTTACTAGATTGTTCTTCCTACTCTCTAATTTGAAGCCTTTCTGTGAGTATTCTTCCAGAAATGACTGTATATATGGAGCTAGGATACTTTTGAATTGTTTCTCTTTACTCATAGAACAGCCCTCCTTTCTGTGTATAATATAAATCGGGGACTGATGGTACTTGATGAGAGCATTCCATGAGATTGGAGATATTTACATTAAGATAGTACATTGTTGATTCTGTAGATTTGTGTCCAAGGACTTCGGATATTACCGGCAGGTCTGTACCATTGTTCATCATGGTTGTCGCCAAACTGTGGCGAAGACTATGTGCTCCATGATGTCTTCCGTTAGTATTTATCCTAGAATCGCGGATGGCCTCAATAACGATGCCTGTAAATGCGCTGTCACCTAACATCCTGTATGGTTGTATTTGTGATAAGAAAACATATTTCAAGTTGGTTTTAGGACGCCCATACAATAGGTAATCAATTATGGCATCCCCCACTTCCGACAGTAATGGTAATTCGATTTGTTTATTCGTCTTATATTGAATTAGAGAAATGACATTCCTGTCCCAGTCAATATTTCCAAGCTGCAATCGCCTAATATCTGATGATCTCAGTCCCAGCCTGGTTGCAAGTAGTATCATTGCATAGTCTCGTTTGCCTTTGGCGGTCGCCCTGTTGATGGATGATTCTATAAATCTGATTTCTTTAGGTGTATAATAGGATATCACTTTTTGTTTAACAGGCGGTTTGCATCCATCCAACACTTTATATAACTCTGTCTTTATATGGTCATGTTCAAAGAGAAATGTTAGGAAATGGCGTAAGATCCCAAGTCTTTGCGTATAGGAAGCCTTCTCGACGTTCATAAAGTTGAGTATATCTTCTCTATTAAAGGTGTCGGGTTTTTTGCCTTTTAATTGCATTGCAATGGAAAATCTTTTCAGATGCAACTTATATTGACAGATTGTAATAGGACTGTAGCGTAAACGGATCATTTCTGCGATTAACTCGTTCACTAAATTACCAAACTCTGTATTTGGTTGAGTATAATCTGATCGTTTTTTAAAGCGACACTTATATGAAAGCCCTTCAGCAACAGCATTTATCAGACCGATATAGTCATAATGTTTTTTCTTGTAGAAGGGGGTGTAGTTTAAGTTCTTTTTAAGAAAAGAACAAAACTCTTCTCCAATGCTGCGAGTGTAGTGGTCAATACCTCTGTCCTCCATGAAACGCAATAGTAGCCGCATTCTTTTTAAATGGTTCTCTACCGTTTGTTCAGACAATTTGAACGAATAAAAAGCTGCTCTGCATTTTGCAATCAGCTCTAACCGTGGAATACTGTTCGGTGGTTGCATAATGATATAAAATTAAAATTGTGCATGGCACTAATACCATACACAATTTAGACGAGAGGAGTAGTCGGATGTTAACTACAGAAAGGAATATTCTTGGGATGCGCAGAATACAGGGCAATCCTTGTTGGCACCTAGTTCATAGTGACCGACGATCTTGGCCTTCGGGAATCGCTCCTTGAGAGCAGAGAGCACCTCAATCAGTGACTCCTTCTGCTCAGGAGTACGAGTGTCTGCCGGCCTTCCCCTTGCATTGATTCCACCCTCATAGCAAACTCCAATGCTGACTGCATTGTAGCCTTTGACATGGGCACCAACCTTTGAGATGGGACGACAGTTGTGAATCTTGCCATCCTTGGTTATGTAGAAATGATAACCGATGTCTGACCAATGGCATATATCCACATGCAGATGGCGAAGATCCTTTACAGTGAAGTCTGTCGTCACTTTCGAAGCCGAGCAATGAACCACGACATACAGAATCGGGCGGTTAACAGGACAATCTGGCAGGTAGTAAGACATGATTATGACGTATTATTATCAATAAATGTTATCAAAAGCAGAACAGAGAATCAATCACTTAGAGAATGATACTGAGATCACCTTCTGATAATCTTTTTCTTGTGATAAACGACGATTAAAGTTATTATTCTCATAACATCTTACCTTTTACATATTCCTTCTCTGACCTTTGGTCTGAGTGTGGCGTTGCAATCTTACATCTTCCTTCTTACATCTTCCCTCTTACATCTTACAGGCCGCAGCTCTGCACCAATACTGTTGAACTAATGGCTGTGAGAATCGTGATGACGATCTGCACAATCTGTTTCAATGTCTGTCTTTTCATAACCATTAACCATTAACCGTGAACCATGAATCACTCGCCGTCGTCATCTCCATTTCCAGCCTCGCCAGGCGTCACGCCACCATTGCTGCCAGGACCGCTGCCACCGGGCGTGCTACCACCGTTGGTACCGAAGTTGTCGAACACGAAGGTGGCGAAGGGCGTCTTGTCCTGTACGGTACGTGGCTTGCCGTTGGCAGCCGTCACTTTGCGTGCCTCGACGATGTAGGCGAACTCGAGGCTGCAGTAGTCCTCCTTGAAGCGGCGCGAGGTGATGTCCTCGTCGGTCACGGAGTAGGGCAGGAAGCGGATGTGGATACCCTTCACCACGTCGTCGGGTGTTATGCTGGGTATCTCGCTGAGTGCGACACCCTTGGCACTCTTCGCCGTGGGATAGAAGGTGCCCAGCGGTTCCAGCTGTACCGGTACGCCCTGGCTGACCAGTTCGGGCAGACACTCGGTGATCTTCTTCAGCACACCCTCCACGACGTCCTGCTTGTAGTGGGAGCCGTGATCGACGAGGTGCTTGGCGAAGCCCTTCAGCGAGAGGGTCGTCTTGACGTCCACCTCGGGATAGTACTTGCCGAAGCCGGCGTTGTTCTGATGCTTGTTCTTTCGGAGATTGATCCCCATTGCAATACTGTTCTTTGCCATTGTTAAAATTTTTTTAGTTAAACATAAGCTTTCTTCCGTCGTCCGGCGTTACCTTAGGTAACGTGCGTTGTTACTTTAGGTAACGGCCTGTCTTACCTTAGGTAACGTCGCCTGCAGCCCTTGGAGCCTTTCGACACTGCAAAATTACTACATTTGGGAAGGGCATTGTCCGATGCTGTCAGACTATGGTACATCAATGCAGAACTTGTCCGACAAAAACTTGACGATGTGCGGAGGCAACAGTATCATCTTCGGTTGCCATCCCATACGCAGCAGTTCTTCACGATGCGGTTCACACCAACGGCTGAACGTTCTTATACTAACACCGGCACTGTTGGCCAGTTCTTGTTTCGACATTGCTTTCATAACTTCTTCTAACTTCTTCTAACTTCTTCTATCTTCTTCTAACTCCTTCTATCTTCTTCTAACTTCTTAACTTCTATGATGACACCATGACGGTATGACAGTTAAAATTTAAAAGTCTTCGCGTACTGCGTATGTGTGTGCGGTACGCGAGGGAGTTCAGAATCCTGCCGTCATACCGTCATACTGTCATCGGCTTCAGCCAGTTGGCGGCGATACTCCTCCATCTCCAGTCCCGAGCGGTGCACGGCAATATAGCCGCGCTGGTTAGACCTGCGCTTGTACTCGAAGCCCAGCCGCGTAAAGGCCATGCCTATCTTCTCTTTGCTCAGCGTATAGGCCACGTTGGCACCGATCATCTGCAGCGCCATGGTTGCCGACACCAGTTCCCTGGCCTCCCCGGCCTTGGGCTTACGGAAGTGCAGGTCGACGAGCTCCAGTTCCGAATGTACCGTTTCGAACTGCTCGTTATGGCGTGCCATCCGCCTGATTTCGTCAGGCGAGAACCAGTATTGGAAGCCCTCACGGTAGAGCGTGTAGGCCTGGCTGTAGATGGCGTCGTAGTCGAAGGGCGTTTCGAGCGGCGAGATGATGCTGTCCACCTCGAAGGGCAGCCAGCGTCGCGTTCCCGTCGTGTCCGAGAGGAACTGCACGTTGTTGCCCGTGCCGCAGAACGATGCCAGGTGCGGGCGGTTCTCGTGGTAGCGGGCGTAGGCCTCACGCTCGTTGATGGATGGCATGGTCATCGCTGCCTTCAGCTTGTTCAGCTCCTTGGGCTGCATGGTGTCCAGCTCCTCCCAGCACATCAGACCGTACTTCGACAGCGTTATCAGGTCGTCCTTCGACACCATGCCGCTGTTGGTCTTCGTATAGAAGTACTCACGCAGCTGCGGTGGCAGCAGATGCGAGAACCACGTCGTCTTGTACGACCCCTGCTCGCCGATGAGCACCAGCATCTCGTGGTTCACCACCTGCGGCTCCACCCACGCCGCCACCATCGCCACCAGCCACTTCTTCAGACACTGGTAGAACAGGATCTGCTCGTCCGAGTCCCCTTTTACGTTCACCGTCAACGACAGTCCCATGATGGCGTCGCCGTCCTTCTCACGCCACGGTGGCAGGTGCTCTAGGTAGAAGCGGAAGGGATGATACTTCTTGACGTAGTCCGACTCGATGATGTCCTGCAGATACTTCTTGATGAGCGGCTTCTCTGCATAGAGCCTGTCCCACAGCGTGTTCAGGGCCCGGTCGTCCAGGTCAATATAGCCGTCCGTCACGCCGCCGTCCTCAGCGAAGATGGTCAGCAGTCCCTGTTCATTCTCCTTGATGACAGGTCCCTGCGACAGCCAGTGAATCTCCGTCCGTCCACGCACCTCGTTATAGCGCAGCATCACCCTGTCGGCCAGCATCGCCTTGATCTGCTCCGGTGTGGCATATTTCTCCTGCCATGCCTGCTTATGTCCGCCATCGCTGGAGTCTGCCGGTTTCTTCTTGTTCCGTTTCTTCTTCTCTTCGTCCATAAATGATATCTTTACATTCCGCCGGCAAAGATACGAAAAAGGAAAAACAAAAACCACGTACAACGTATGTATATATGGTACGTATAACGTGGTTTGCAAGACATCTGATTAACTCATGGCATCCCTTACTTTATCTCGGAATTTCAGTGATTTCTTCTGGTTGATGGCAGTGTGATAGTCACGATACATATTACGTCGGTTCCATAGCGTCTCAAAGGATTTCCATTTATCCTCAATCCCAAGTATCCTTGCCATCTCGTAAGCCAGTATAGCTGCTTCCGGTCGTGAGCCTGTAGGCTGGTAGTGCTCGTTCACGTAGCCCGCTTGCTGGGCTTTCCGCCAGAGGACCATTGCTTCGTCGGTGGCAAGCTCGTCGGGCAACCCCTCCGCGCTCTTCTCCCTCCCTACACAGGGAGGGTCGGGGTGGGTCTCCGGCTTGGGGAGGGTCTTCTCCCCAATGATTATCTGTTTATCCACATACTGGCTGCCTGGGGCATAGATG
>JAEEGI010007574.1_pt1 | contig 24292 bp, 21 predicted proteins | sample 8958751 | NCBI WGS metagenome assembly JAEEGI01 (sample SAMN16246545, study PRJNA631951) | gut metagenome | biome: gut microbiome; feature: rumen; material: KS-attached | host: Bos | place: Iran: Karaj | collected 2018-10
CTCGAAGAGCATGTGCGCCTCGTCGAAGAAGAAGACGAGCTTGGGAAGGTCCATGTCGCCGACCTCCGGGAGGGTGCTGTACAGTTCGGACAGCAGCCAGAGGAGGAAGGTGGAGTAAAGCTTCGGCTTGAGCATCAGCTTGTCCGCCGCCAGCACGTTCATCACGCCCTTTCCGCCCTCACACTGGAGAAGGTCGAAGATATCGAAGGAGGGCTCGCCGAAGAACTTGTCGGCGCCCTGGCTCTCCAGGTGGAGAAGCGCACGCTGGATGGCACCGACCGAAGCGGTGGAGATGTTGCCGTACTGGGTGGTATACTCGGCGGCGTTCTGGCCGACGAAGTTGAGCATGGCCCGGATATCTTTCAGGTCGATGAGCAGAAGGCCGTTGTCATCGGCGATCTTGAAGACGATGTTCAAGACACCCGTCTGCGTCTCGTTCAGTTCCAGCATGCGAGCCAGCAGGTCCGGGCCCATGTTGGAGATGGTGGAGCGCATGGGATGGCCCTGCTCGCCATAGACGTCGAAAAAACGCACCGGGCAGCTCTGGAACTGCGGGTCCTCGATGCCGAATTCCGGCAGGCGCTTCTGGATGAAGCCGGAGAGCTTGCCCACCTGGCTGATACCGCTGAGGTCGCCCTTCATGTCAGCCATGAAGCACGGGACGCCGGCCTGGCAGAAGGTTTCAGCCAGGACCTGGAGGGTGACGGTCTTTCCGGTACCGGTGGCACCGGCGATGAGGCCGTGGCGGTTCGCCATCTTCCCGACGATGGAAATGGGGCCGTTGGCGCAGTGGGCTACATACAGCCCGCGTTCTTTATCAAGCATATCTATTTGTTTTTACGTAGTTTCCAAAGATAGAAAAGAATCGTGGAAATGGCAAATGTCCCGAGAGCGATCCAGGGAATCGTGGACGCGGGAAGACCGATGCCGATCTTGTCCACGAGGATGAAGGTCGTGCAAACGGAAGTCATGAACAGACCCGGGATGAGGGTGATCAGGTAATACAGTCCCCCTTTGTTCCGGACCAGATAGACAGTGGCGGTCCAGAACATGAACACGGAGAGCGTCTGGTTGGACCAGCCGAAGTAACGCCAGATGACGTTGAAGCCGTTGGAATCGGCGATGTTGTACCAGAGCAGCAGCGCCGAAAGGGCGAAGAGCGGGATGGCGATGTACAGCCGCTTGAGCATGGGCTTCTGGTCCAGGTGGAGGAAATCCGCGATGATGAGCCGGGCGCTGCGGAAAGCCGTATCGCCGCTCGTGATCGGGGCCGCCACGACGCCCAGGATAGCAAGAATGCCGCCCAGGATGCCCAGCCAGCTCTGCGAGACCTTCGTCACAACGGTCGGAGCCGCTGCCGTGATGTCAGAACCCACCTCGGCCGCACCGCCGTCGAAGAAGAAATAGGACGAGACCGCCGCCCAGACGAGCGCGACCAGTCCTTCGGTGATCATCGACCCGTAGAAAACCGGACGCCCCAGCTTCTCATTCTTCAGGCACCGGGCCATCAGCGGGCTCTGGGTCGCGTGGAAACCACTCACCGCTCCGCAGGCGATGGTAATGAACAGGCACGGGAAGATAGGCTGGTCCTTGAGCCCCACCGAAGGTCCCCGGTTTCCGAGTCCCTGCCAGAATTCGGGGATGGAGGGCCATTTCACCAGCAGGCACACCAGCAGCGCCACCGCCATGAACAGCAGCGCGAAAGCGAATACCGGATAGATCCGGCCGATGATCTTGTCGATGGGAAGCAGGGTGGCGATGACATAATACACGAAGATGACGGCGACCCAGAGCATCATGGACCCGCTGCCTCCGTCCCCGGTCATCCCACCCAGGATGACGGCCGGACTGTATACGAACACGGCGCCCACCATCATCAGCAGGAGGATGGAGAAGACCAGCATCACTTTCTTGGTTCCCTGGCCCAGATACTCACCCACCAGTTCCGGATAACCGGCACCGCCATGCCGGATGGACAGCATCCCGGAGAAGTAGTCATGCACCGCTCCGCCGAAGATGCAGCCGAACACGATCCACAGATAGGCCGCCGGACCGAACTTCGCCCCCATGATGGCACCGAAGATGGGACCCGTTCCCGCGATGTTCAGAAATTGGATCATGAAGACCTTCCAGGTGGGCATCGCGATGAAATCCACGCCGTCGGCTTTGGTGATGGCCGGTGTCTGCCGGTCCGGATCGGGATGGAACACCCGCTCCACGAATGCGCCGTACAGGAAGAATCCCGCCACCAGCGCAAACACGCTGACAAGAAACGATATCATACCTCTTCTGGTTGTTCAAAGAATGTGAAATGGACCTTGCCGTACACCTTCTCCTTCTTGAAACGGGGATGGTCCGCAAAGGAATGCGTCCCGCCGTGCTCGAGGATGAAATAAGCGCCAGGATGGAGGATGTCCCGCGCAAACACCTGGTCGGGAATGGTCTCCAGTCCTTCCAGGGCATAGGGGGGATCCGCAAACACGATGTCGAACTTCTCCCGGCAGACCGTCAGGAAATCGAAGACATTGTCCCGGACCATCGTGACGTTCGGAAGCCCCAGCCGCTCCGCCTCACGCTTGATGAAAGAGGCGTTCTCGCGGGCCATTTCCACGCAGTAGACGCGGGAAGCACCGCGGGAGGCGAATTCAAAGGAAATGGCGCCGGTCCCTCCGAAAAGATCCAGCACCTTGAGGTCTTCAAACTCGTATTCATTGTCCAGGACGTTGAACAGTCCTTCCCGGGCGAAATCGGTCGTAGGCCGGGCCTTGTAGCCTGCCGGAGGAAGGATGGTCTTCCCTTTCAGGCGTCCGCCGATGATCCTCATAGCTGGACGACGGCCTTGAAATACCGGTACAGGGACATTTCCGCCTCCGGGGAGAGCGGAGTCCGGAAACAGACCGTGGAGACCTCCGGATTTAGCTGGAGGCGCTTCAGGGCCAGGAACAGGAAGTATTCGGCCGTCGTGAAGTCGGGCGCCGCATAGACGTTCGAGAGCAGGAGGCTTTTCCCCTGCGCGACGGCCAAGTGAAGGTAGCCGTCCCGATAGGAAGCGACGACCTTGTTATAATCCTCGCAGGAAGGGAGCGCCTTCAGGATGTAGTACATCTCCGGAAGGACCGGCGCCTGGGCCCCGGAGGCGGTCAGGACCGTCTGGGAAAGGACCCGGGACAAGGATTCGCCGATGGAATTGGAGAACAGGAGGACCGCCCCCAGTTCCGGAATCCGGACATAGCCTACCGCATCATTCTCCTCGAGGGCAACGACATCGGAAAGCATCGCACGCACCGCCTCCGGCCGGAAGAAAGAATCCGGAACCAGGGTACACTTGGGGGTGAGCAGGGAGATGTCCACCTCGTCGTAACGGCGCTGGAACTCCGGCGTCGTGAAGACGCGGTCGGTTCCCTGCCAGTCCGAGGAGCGGACTTCCCCACCCTCCTGTACCTTAAAAGAATATCCACTCAAGGAAACTTGAATGGATATCCCGGATGTCGTTGTGCGCGGACTGTCCATCGGAGCGGCTACTCCCAGTTACCGGCGTTGTTGTTCGGAGCGGTGACGGAACCGACCTGCAGACCCTCATACTTGTTCTGGGCCTCGCACTCGGCGTCGAGGTTGATGCGGAGCTGGTTGTCCATGCCCTTGAGGAGGGCGCGCCAAGGCATGCGGGCCTCGAACAGCGGAACCTGGACACCGGAGACGGTCTTGATGATCGCATCCGTCTCAACGGGCATCTTGCCGGAGAACGGGATATACTTGAGGGAGTCGATGCAGAAGTCGGGACGGTTGTTGAACAGGGTGTCCTTCACCGCGATCGGGGTGCTGATGGAGAAGACGAGCTTCTGGCCCTGGCGGTAGAGATCCATGAGCCGGGCATTCTGCTCTTCCTTGCTGAGCTTCAGGAACGCCTTGTCCTTCACACGCTTGGTGTTCTCCACGGCGAGGGAGTCATCGTTGGAACCGACCTGCATGATGATGTCCATCTTGCCGGTGTTGTAGAAGTTGATCAAGGAGTCGATATCGGCGGTGAAACGGTTGTTGACGCCCTTGAAGGCAACCTCGAGGGTACGGATATCCTTGAGGCGCTGGACCGCCACTTCCTGCCTGCGGGCCTTTTCCTTATTGAAGTTGACCGGCTTCATGACGCTGCTGTAGATGGCATAGACAAGGCCGACAGCGGCAAGGGCGAGGAGGATCTCGACGATGATTTTGACGATTTTGTTCATTATTTTAGTGTTTTATAATTTTCCATAAGTTCCGACAAAGTTATAAAAATCATTTATGAAAAGCAATATATTTTGTATTTTTGCAATCGCAAAAAAGAAGATGTCCCTCGATTTTATCGACATAGACGGCATCCGGCGGCTTGACGCCCTCCTGGAACGATGCACGGCCGTTACGGTCACGACGCACACGCACCCCGACGGGGATGCGCTGGGCAGCGCGTCCGCCTTCGTGTGCTACCTCCGGGAATGCCGGAAAAAAGACGCCGTGGGCATCATCTGCGACACTCCGGCAACGACCGTGCGCCCCATCATCCCGGAAGGGCTGCCGTTCCTGTTCCACGACACGGACCCGCAGGCCTGCCTGGACCGGATCTCCGAAAGCGACCTCATCATCCTGCTGGACGGCAACGGATTCTCCCGTACGGAAGGACTGCAGGCCGCCTTCGAGGCCTCCCCTGCCCCGAAGATCCTGGTCGACCATCACCTGAACCCGGAACGGGAACGGTTCGAGGTCGTCTTCTCCACCCCGGACATATCTTCCGCCTCGGAGCTGCTTTACTACGTCCTCCTGGAACTCCCCGATATCAGCGGTGACGCCCGCCGGCTCCCCGCCCCCGCGGCCAGGGCCCTCCTCACCGGGATGACGACCGATACCAACAATTTCGCCAACTCGGTGTACCCGAGCACCTTCCGGATGGCTTCGGACCTGCTCGCAGCAGGCGTGGACCGGGATTCCGTCCTGGCCGACCTGTATAACCGCTACCGCGAGAACCGGGTCCGCGTGATGGGCTATCTCCAGTATGAGGGCATGCATATCACGCCCGAAGGTCTCGCCTACATGGTCGCCACCCGCGACATCCTGGACCGTTTCGACGTGGAAGAGGGCGAGACGGAGGGGCTGGTGAACATTCCCCTGTCCATCGAGCGGGTGAAGATGAGCATCCTCCTGAAACAGGACCGGGACCATTTCCGCGTTTCCATCCGCTCCAAGAAGGGATGGTCCGCCCAGCAGTGCGCCACCCGCTGGTTCCACGGCGGCGGACACGAAAACGCATCCGGCGGGAAGCTCTTCTGGCCCCATGACATCGCCGATCCCACGGAAGCGGCCGCCTATCTCGAAAAAGTATCCCAAGAATGCCTGCGATGAAAAAGACACACCGGCATACGTTCCTCCTCGCCGCCGCCCTCCTCGCCGGCCTCGCCTTCGGCTGCAGCAAGCAGTCGGTCCAGCAGGCCTATGACAAGCAGGAGACCTATATCTCCAGTTTCGTGGAGGCCCAGCGCAAGGCCGATACCACGGCCACCGTCACTTACAAGGACGGGACCGTCCGCATCGTCCTGCACGATACCCTCAGCCGGGAAGGCCTTCTCGCCGACACCCTCTCCCAGGGCGGGACGGTGTCCTTCCATTACGCCGGCTACACCCTGACAGGCAACACCCTCTCCAAATCGAACCTGTTTGCCACCAACCATAAGGCGACGGCCGACGCCGCCGGCTGGAAACTGACCGACACGACCGCTTTCCGGATCGAGACCCTCACCCTGGACGACCAGCTCCTGACCGGGCTCCGGAACGGACTGGAAGGCGTCCGCGGCCAGGACGAGTGCTACATCCTCTTTTCCGGGAAATATGCCTACGGCTCCCACATGCAAGGCACGATTCATGCAAGGTCAGCCCTGGTCTATCACATCTGGGTGAACAGCATATCCAACGAATAAGATGAAGAAAATGAACCATACCCTCCGTAACGTCCTCCTGACGGCCCTCGCCGCCTGCACGCTCGGGTCCTGCAAAAAGACGTCCGACGATGAAACCGCCGCCTCGGCTGTACGCTATTTCGAGGCCTGGCGCGAGATCCACTACCCCAACGCCGTGAAAAAGGGCGGAATCTACATCATCGAGGACAAGGCCGGAACCGGCATGGAATGGATGGAAAGCCTTCCTGTCACCTTCCTGACCTATACGATGCGCGAACTGGACGGAACCGTCACCCACAATTCGGACGAGGCCTGGGCCCGGCAGCTCGGGACGTGGAACCAGACCTATTATTACGGCCCCCAGGTCGCCATGGTCGGAGAGGGGCTGAGCTATGCCGGTCTGGACGACCTCCTGGACGGGATGCGGCAGGGCGGGACCCGGACCGCGATCATTCCTTCCTGGATGATGACCTATGAGCGGTACGACAACCTGGACGACTACGTGAAGCATCCGACCGATGTCACCGCCACCATCTACACCATCAAGTTCCTCGGCCAGACCGAGAATCTCCAGGATTACGAATTCCGCGAAATGAAGGCCTACGCAAAGGAGCAGTGGAATGTCACCGACACCCTCTCCACCGCGGCTGTCTTCTTCAAGTCGCATTCGGACTTCGGGGAGGAACCCGAGGCCATGCCCAAAGATACTACCGTCTATATCAACTACATCGGACGCCGTATCTCGGACGGGCAGGTCTTTGACACCAACATCGCCGACACCGCCAAGTTCTATCACATCTACAACGCTTCCAGGACCTACGAGCCCATCTCTGTCTCCTGGGCGGAGAAACCCGCCGACATCAAAATGAACGGCAGCACCGTCGTGGGCGGGTTCGGCCATGGCCTGGCCGCCATGCATCCCGGGGAAAGCGCCAGCTTCGTCTTCGGCTATAACCTCGGATATGGCAGCAGCGGCGGCAAGGACACGAATATGATTCCGCCCTACGCCGCCCTGCGTTTCGACGTGGACCTGGTTCCGAAGCCATAGCCTATGGCCGGCAGCATCCCCACAGAACTGGGCGTCAAGCCCGTCAACCAGCTCATCCGGCAGTATGCCGTTCCCGGCATCATCGCGATGACGGCTTCCTCCCTGTACAACATGGTGGACAGCATCTTCATCGGCCACATTGCCGACGTGGGGTCGCTGGCCATCTCCGGTCTTGCCGTCACCTTCCCGCTGATGAACATCTCCACGGCCTTCGGCACCCTCGTGGGCGTCGGCGCCGCCACGATGATCTCCGTCCTGCTGGGCCAGAAGAACTACGAGGTGGCGAACAAGGTGCTGTCCAATGAAGTGACCCTGAACATCCTGACCGGCATCATCTTCACCTTCGTAACCCTGGTCTGGATGGACCCGATCCTGCGCTTTTTCGGCGCCAGCGACGCCACCCTCCCCTTCGCGCGGGACTATATGACCATCATCGCCCTGGGCAATGCCGTCACCCACCTCTATTTCGGACTCAACAGCGTCATCCGGTCCTCCGGCAACCCCAAGATCGCGATGGGGCTCACCCTGTTCACGGTGACCTCCAACGCCATCCTGGACCCCGTTTTCATCTTCGGACTCGGGCTGGGCATCCGGGGTGCGGCCATCGCCACCGTCCTGTGCCAGCTGATGGCCCTCGGATATACGATGTGGTTCTTCCTGGACCAAAAGAAGTTCCTCCATCTCCCGCGCAGCCGGAAGATCTTCCGGATCGACTGGCGCATCGCCAAGGACTCCCTCGCCATCGGCATGGGCCCCTTCCTGATGAACCTCGCCAGCTGCATCGTCGTCCTGTTCATCAACCAGCAGCTCGTCAAGTGGGGCGGCGACCTGGCCCTCGGCGCCTACGGCATCGTGAACCGGATCTCCTTCCTGTTCGTGATGATCATCATGGGATTCAACCAGGGCATGCAGCCGATCGCCGGCTATAACTACGGCGCCAGGCAGTACGCACGCGTCCGGGAGGTGTACGTAAAGACCGCCGGCTGGGCCACCCTCGTCTGCATCATCGGATTCATCGTCTCCGAAGTCTTCCCCGGGCCCACCGTGAGCATCTTCACACCGGACCCGCAGCTCCACGATTTGGCGGCCAAGGGTCTCCGGATGATGAATCTCGCTTTCCCGATCATCGGATTCCAGATGATCACGACCAACCTGTTCCAATGCCTCGGCATGGTGAACAAGTCCATCTTCCTGTCGCTGTCCAGGCAGCTTCTGTTCCTGCTACCCTGCATCTACATCCTCCCGGAAATCCTGGAATCCGAAACGGGTGTATGGTACAGTTTCCCCATCTCGGATACCATCGCCGCCGTCGTCACGGCCTTGTTCGCCGTGGGCCTGCTCCGCAAGCTCGGCCACCTCAAGGACGGGGACGATCCGGCCATCCTTGGCAGCAAGATCTAGATTCCAGCACCAGCATGAAAAACACGATCATCAACGTAGGCAGACAGTTCGGCAGCGGCGGCGGCTTCGTCGCCAAGGCCATCGGGCGCAAACTGGGCATCCCGGTGTATGACAACGAACTCATCTCCAAGGCCGCCGAGGAAAGCGGCTATTCCAAGAGCGTCTTCGAAGGCGGCGAGAAACGGAAAAGCCTGTTCTCCATGTCCAGTTTCTTCGCCTCAGGCCGCCTGCCGTTCGGCGAGAGCAGCGGTTACATCAACGACGACATGCTGTTCAAGATCCAGAGCGACGTCATCCGGAACATCGCCGAAAAGGGCGATGCCATCATCGTGGGCCGCTGCGCCGACTACATCCTCCGGGACCTGGACTGCCTGGACGTTTTCGTCTGCGCACCGATGGATTACCGCGTCCAGCGGCTGGTGAAGAACGAAGGCCTGGACCCGGAAGAAGCCGAGGAGCTGATGCGCCGGAAGGACCGTACCCGTGAGGCCTACTACAACTTCTACACGTTCGGTTCCTGGGGCGTCGCCTCCAATTACGACCTGTGCGTGGACAGTTCCATCCTCGGCATCGAAGGGACCGCCGACTTCGTCATCGATTTCGGTCGGCGGGCCGGTAAAATCCGGTAATGGGCGTGAAACCGAGAGTATTCATATTTCTCCTTGCACTCCTTTTCCCCCTCCTGGCGTCCGCCCAGGACCGGGGGCTTAACGACCGCTTGACCAACGACTTGTCCCACCTTCCCGCCATGGATGCCGTCGTGGACAGCTTCATGCAGGCCTGGTCCCTCCGGGGCGTTTCCCTGTCCATCATGCGGAACGATTCCCTCCTGTACGCCAGGGGATACGGCAGGGCCGACGGCGCCAGGCCGATGACCCCCGGAACGCTCCTGCGGATGGCGTCGGTTTCCAAGCTCGTGACCGCCGTGGGGATCATGAAACTGCAGGAGAAGGGAAAACTCGTGCTGGATACCCCCGTCTTCGGCCCCTTCGGCATCCTGGACGAATATGACCGGTACATCTCCGACGACAATTATTACCTGATCACGGTGGAGCACCTGCTCCGCCACCAGGGAGGCTTCAGCCAGGCGGCCGGAGACCCGATGTTCTCCACCGCGTCCATCATGCGGCAGATGGGTCTTTCCAAGGCCCCGACCCAGGAGCAGCTCACCCGGCATCTTCTCCGGACGCCGCTCGCCTTCCTTCCGGGAACGACCCAGGAATACAATAATTTCGGGTATCTGCTACTGTCGATGATCATCGAGAAAATCACTGGCGAGCCTTACGAAACCTGGATCAAGCGGGAGGTGCTGGAGCCGGCCGGCTGCACCGATTTCCACATCGGCGGGAACTATTATGCCGACCGGTTCCCCGGCGAAACCCGGTACCATATGCACCGGGAAGCCAAACCGACGGCCGCCTTCGACGGCCGCGGACAGGTGGAACGCTGCTATGGGGCGAACGACATCCACGGGCTTTCCGGTGCAGGAGCCTGGATCGGTTCCACCCCGGAACTGGCCCGCTTCATCGCTTCCATCGATGGGATCCCGGACCTCCGCGACCAGATTTCGGAGTTCACCCGGGAACAGATGACCCAGCGCCTGTCGGACGAGATCTTCCCCTTGGGCTGGCTGGATTGCGCCGATGACGGCGAATGGACCCGTACGGGCTCATTCTCAGGAACTTCCGCCCTCGTCAAAGTGTTCCCGAACGGAGAATGCTGGATTTTCATCTCCAATACCTCCACTTGGATGGGCTCCCGTTTCTCACGGGTCACCGGTGCCCTGTGCAAGAACCTGCAGGCCCGGTTCGGCGATCGGCTACCGGTCCGGGACCTGTTCCAAGATTGATTTCTATACTTTTTTGATTCCAAACTGAAAGGAATCCGGGCGGATTATCCGTAACTTGCACCTTGTCAAAACAAGGTGATATGAAAAAACTGCTCCTGACCCTGTTGGCCGCCGCGGCCCTTCTCGCCGCCTGCGGTCCCGAAACCACGTACGACTACCCCTTCCAGGATCCTTCCCTGTCGATGGAAGAACGGATCGACAACCTCCTGTCGCTCCTGACGCCTGAGGAAAAGATCGGCCTGCTGATGAACAAGTCCATTTCCGTGGACAGCCTGGGCATCCCCGCCTACAACTGGTGGAGCGAAGCCTGCCACGGCGTCCGGGCCGACGGCTATACCGTGTATCCGCAGACCATCGGAATCGCCGCCGCCTTCGATCCGGAGCAGGTGTATAAGATCTATTCCACGGTCTCCGACGAGGCTCGGGCCAACTGGAACCGCTCCCAGCGGGAGTGGAACGTGGACGACCAGGCCCGGTACTATCCCGGCAATCCCGAACTGTCCTTCTGGTGCCCGAACATCAACATCTTCCGCGACCCGCGCTGGGGACGCGGCCAGGAGACGCCCGGCGAGGATCCCTACCTGACCTCGGTCATCGGCCTCCAGACCGTCCTGGGCATGCAGGAGAAGACCGGCAAGTATTACAAGACCCACGCCTGTGCGAAGCATTACGCCGTGCACAGCGGTCCGGAACCGCTCCGTCACAGCATGGATGTGTCCGTGTCGATGCGTGACCTTTGGGAAACCTATCTCCCCGCCTTCAAGACGCTGGTGGTGGATGGCGACGTCCGGGAAGTCATGGGCGCCTATCAGCGGTACGAGGAAGTTCCCTGTACGATGAACGACCGCTTGCTGGTAGACATTCTCCGGGGCAAATGGGGATACGACGGACTCGTGGTCACAGACTGTGACGCCGTGAACAACTACTTCACGCCCGGTCAGCACATGACCCATCCGGATCCCGTCCATGCCGCCGCCGACGCGATCAAGCACGGCACCGACCTCGAGTGCGGCCGCACCTTCCGCACCCTCGCCGATGCCCTGGAGCAGGGACTCATCACCGTGGACGACCTCGACCACGCCCTGGTTCCGGTTCTCCGCGGCCGCTTCGAACTCGGGATGTTCGACCCGGACGAAATGTCCCCCTGGGCGAACCTGACCCCTGATGTGATTTCCAGCGAGAAGCATCATGCGCTGGCCGTGGAGGCCGCGCGCGAAGGAACGGTCCTGCTCAAGAACAACGGCATCCTGCCGCTCTCGAAAGACGTCAAGCGGATCGCTGTCGTGGGCCCGAACGCCGACGACGTGGACCTGCTGAACGGCAACTACGGCGGCACTCCCTCCGAGGAACACAAGCAGTCCATCCTCGCGGGCATCCGCGCGGCATTCCCGAATGCGGAAATCGTGTACGACAAGGCCTGCGAACTGGTGGACGAGTACAACACCATCGACCATACCGCCGACTTCAATGAAGGGAAAGGCCTGTATGTGGAGTTCTTCAACAACCGGGTCTTCAAGGGTGAGCCTGCCGCGTCAGGCTATTACAAGGATTTGACTTTCAGCACCTTCGGCGGATATGGCTTCGCCGACGGAGTCAACACCGACGAATTCTCGGCCCAGGCTTCCGGCCAGTGGACCGCCGACTTCACCGGCAACCTCAAGTATTACATCGCTGGTGACAACGGATTCCGGTTCTATGTGAACGGCCGCCTGGTCGAGGAGCAGAAGGGTGCGGTTCCCTTCCGCTTCGGACGCCGGCAGGCTCCGCAGTACAAAGAGATCCCGGTCGTGGAGGGTAAGACCTACGACATCCAAATCGAATATGTCAAGGGACCGGCCCCGTTCGCGATGTTCAGGGCCCAGCTCTGCGAACGCATCCTGCCTGACGTCGAAGCACTTACCACCTCGCTCGGCGACGTGGACGCCTACATCATGGTTGGCGGTATCTCCGCCCAGCTCGAAGGAGAGGGCGGCGACAAGGCCGACATCGAATTCCCGGCCGTCCAGCAGCGCCTACTGAAGGGCCTGCACGCGACCGGAAAGCCCGTCATCCTGGTGAACTGCTCCGGTTCCTGCCTGGCTTTCGCGCCCATCGAAGAAGACTGTGACGCCATCCTCCAGGCCTGGTACGGCGGAGAAGGCGGTGCCCAGGCCGTCGGCGAAATCCTGAACGGCGACTGCAACCCCTCCGGCAAGCTCCCGGTCACCTTCTACGCCTCCACGGACCAGTTGCCCGACTTCATGGACTACAACATGGAAGGCCACACATACCGCTACTTCCGCGGCACGCCCCTGTATCCCTTCGGCTTCGGTCTCAGCTACACGACCTTCGCCTATGGCCAGGGCAAGCTCTCCAAGGCCTCCGTTCCGGCCGGTCAGGGTGTGAAAGTCACCGTTCCCGTCACCAATACCGGCGACCGCGCCGGCGACGAGGTCGTCCAGGTGTACGTGAAGGCCCTCGACAATCCCGATGCCCCCATCAAGAGCCTGAAAGGCTTCCAGCGCGTCTCCATCAAGCCCGGTGCCACGGCCAAGGTGACCATTGCCCTGGGCCCGGATGCCTTCGAGTATTACGACGGAGAAGACGGCCTGGCCGTCAAGCCCGGCAAGTACCAGATCCTCTATGGTTCCTCCTCCGCCGATGCGGATCTGAAAGCCCTGGACTTCGAGGTCAATTAGTCAATTCTTCCTCCAACAGCCGCTCCTTGTCGTAGCGGTGGATCTTCACCGTTCCTGCGAGGATGAGATATCCGTTCTCGGCCAGGGAATCGAGTTCATTCTCACCCGGATAGACTTCGGTGGGTGCCACGAAGGCCGTACGCCGGCGGATGTCGGAGACGACACGGCCGTCCCGGGCAATGCCGCCGGTGAGCAGGATGACATCGATGTGGCCGTCGACCGTGGCGGCCAGGGAGGCGATATATTTCGCGACATTCAGGCCGAAGGCATTGAGCCAGGTATCCACCTTGGGATCCCTGGCGGCGCGGGACTCCAACTCACGGAGATCGTTGGTCCCGAAGTATGCGACGGCACCCCCCTGCCCCAACACGCGCCGTTTCACTTCCCGTTCGGACATACCGCTGCGGAAACACATCTCTATCAGCGGAAAAGCCGGACAGGAACCAGCCCGTTCCGGGGTGAAAGGACCATCACCGCCCAGGCCGTTGTTGGTGTCGATGACTTTCCCGTTCCGGTGCAGGGTCACGGTGACGCCACCGCCCATATGGGCCACGATCGCCGTGACATCATTCGTAGGATGGCCATGCTCGCGGAGATACCGGCGCACGATGGCCCGGGAATTCAGGGCATGGAAGAAAGCCCGGCGCGGGAACTCCGGGAGGCCGCCCAAGCGGCATTCCGGGAGCATCTCATCCGCCATCGGCGGATCCGCGACATAGGCCATGCAGGCCCGGCCTCCGATGCCGCGTTCCCGGCGGAAGGCCGTCGCCTCGACGGCGATATCGTCGGCAATCACGGCCGACAGGTTGCACGCATGGATACCGTCGCGGCCGGAAAGGAGCACCTCGCGCATATCGTCATTGACAGCGTACACACCGGTCACGGCCGGGGCGAAGAGGCCCCCGCGCGCCATAACGATATCGATGTCGCCGAGCCCGACGCCCGCATCCCGGAGGAAATCCATCACGATTCCCCGGCGGAGGTTTTCCTGCTCCAGCACGCTGGAGAAGCGCAACACCTCCTGGGCACTGAGTTCCAGATCCCGGACCAGGACGGCTTTCCCGTCCACAAAATAGCCGACCTTGGTCGAGGTCGACCCCGTGTTGATGGCAAGAACCTTTCCTTTCATGTCTTCCGCTTCAGGTTTGGGTTTCTGCAAAAATACCCAAGCATGCCAGACCAACCATAAAAGAGTGGCGAACGAGGGGCATTTTGTGGCGAAAAAGGACAGAAAGGGGTGAATCATTCTCCCCGAAAAACCCTACCTTTGCAAAAACACGGAACCATGATCGACCAAATCCTCGCATTCAATACCCGCTTCGTGGCGGAGAAAGGCTATGAGCCGTATATAACCGACAAGTTCCCCGCCAAGAAACTGGCGGTACTCACGTGCATGGACACGCGCCTGACCGAACTGCTTCCGAAGGCCCTGGGCTTGCGGAACGGTGACGCCAAGATCATCAAGAACGCCGGCGGACTGGTGTTGTCGGAGACGGATTCGGCCATCCGGTCGCTCCTCGTGGGCATCTACGAACTGGGCGTGCAGGAAGTGATGGTCGTCCATCACTCTACCTGCGGCGCCTGCCACATGAGCTACGGCGAATTCAAGCCGCATATGCTGGAACGCGGCATTCCGGTAGAAGTATTGGCTGATTGGGAAGCCAAGGGTGTCGCTACCTGGCTCGAAGGCTTCCACGACACGGAAGCCTCCGTCCGGAAGACGGTCGCAGCTATCGTGAACCACCCGCTGGTCCCCAAAGACGTCGTCGTCCGTGGCTTCGTCATCGACTCTGTCACGGGCGCGCTTTCGGAGGTCTTCTAGATAGTAACAGGAGTCCCTACCTCCTCGACAGCGCAGCCTCCACTAACTGAAGGTTACCCTTTCCAGCTTGCCGAAATTCGGCCTTGGTATAGGCTCCCGGGCCACGGTGATAATCGATTTCCCGCTCGCTATAGAGGGGGAGCCGCTGATAATCACCCAGTTTCTTCGCCGCCTGATTGATAGGAAGCGTCTCGGTAAAAACGGTACCGTTACCGAAGCCCTCATCTTCGCAGACCAACGTGAATTTGATCTCGTTGTTCTGCAGGATCCATGTGCCCTGCTGGCCTGCTACCTCCAGGTACCAATCGTACGTCCCGTTATTATAGATATTCAGGAACGCGTAATCACTGTTTTCACTGCCTTGCCAGACACCCTCCAGCCAGTTGACGTCGACACTGCCGGTATACGCGAGGGTCGGCGTACCCTGCACATACTTGGAAGCAACATAGCCGACAATCCCGTTGACATCGATTTTCACCCATGTTCCCAGGTCCTCCAACAGGATCGCTCCTTCCGGACCGTTCTTGAACTGGCCGACTTTCTCTGCGGAATAGGAGGGTTGCCGCCGCATGTTGACGAAACCGTCATACGCACATGAGTAGACACGCGGAACAGCGGGCGCGACCGGAGCAGACGGCTCTTCCCTGACGGGTTGAGCCGTCGCCGCTACGGCCTTGGGCGGTTTTGCTGTCGGTTTCCGATTATGCAAGAGGATGAAGACCAGGGCAAGGACGGCAGCCAACAGGCATCCTGCCAGGATCCCGGCCCAAAGATTGGACTTGCTCTTTTTGGGACTGACACGGGGTACTTCCAGAACGACCGGTTCAGGCGATTCATTGGCATCCAGAACTTTCTGTTTCTCCCTGTCGAACTCTGCCGCAGTCAAGGCGCCGGACTCAAGAAGCTCTTTCAACTCCTTTAGTCTCGCGATTTTGTCATCAAACGAATTGGTCTCCATCATCCAGAAGATTGTAAGTGGCTTACTTCACGCTCATCACCGCGGAGGCGATGGAGTTGAGCTTCACGTCCACGGAGTCAGCGCGGGAGGCAAGGACGCACGGGACCTTGGTGCCCACGAGGAAGCCAGCCTGGCGCACGCCGACGGCGAGCTTGGAGTTGGTCTTCCAGAAAACGTTGGCGGACTCGATGTTCGGGAAGAGGAGGCAGTCGGCGTCGCCGGCGACAGGGCTGACGAGCTTCTTGATCTGCACGGACTCTTCGTCGATGGCGACATCCAGCGCGAGCGGACCGTCACCGATGCAGCCCTTGATCTGGCCGCGGTCGCACATCTTGGCGAGCATGGCGCCTTCGATGCAGGCGGGCATGGAGTCGAGCATCTGCTCGGAGGCGGCGATGAAGGCGATCTTCGGCTTCGCGATGCCGAAGGAGCGGGCGACGGTAGTCACATAGCCGGCGAGCTTCACCTTCTGGCGGAAGTCCGGAAGCGGAATCACGGCCATGTCGGTGAGGAAGATGAGCTTGTGGTAGTTCGGGTTTTCAATCACGCCCACGTGGCTCAGGACGCCCTTCGGAGGCAGGAGGCCGGTTTCCTTGTTCAGGATGGCGCGGAGGAACTTGTCGGTGGAGCAAAGGCCCTTCATCAGGACGTCACCCATACCGTCGTGAACCATCTTCACGGCTTCGGCGACCGCCTTCAGCTCATCCTTGACGTCCACGATTTCGAACTTGGCGATATCGATGTTGTTGTCGGCGCAGACCTTCTTGATGAGGTCCTCGTCGCCCACGAGGGTGCATTTCACAAAGCCCATGTCGGTAGCCAGGGAGGCTGCCTCGATCGTGTGCTCGTCGACGGCCCAGGCCGCCACCATCTTCTTGCAGATGCCCTTCGCCTTGAGCTCGACGAAGAGGTCGTTGAAATTCTGGATCATATTGAAATTACGTGAATTAGTCTTGGTTATCAAGCACAAGGTGCATCGTGTCGCGGGCAATTACCAGTTCCTCGTTCGTGCAGATGAGGGCGGCCTTGACCTTGGAATCCTCGGTCGTGATGAGGGCATCCTCACCGAAGGCGGTGTTGGCTTCATAGTCCACCTTGAGGCCCAGGTAGGAGAAGTTCTCCAGGACGCGCCGGCGCAGACGGGAGTTGTGCTCGCCGATGCCGCCGGTGAAGACGATGAGGTCCACGCCGTTCATCGCGGCCACATAGGAGCCGATGTTCTTGATGATGTCGTAGGTGTACTTCTTGAGGGCGAGCTTGGCCTTGGGGTCGCCGCTGTTCGCACGGTCGTTCAGTTCACGGCAGTCGGAGCTGTATTCGGACACGCCCAGGAAACCGGACTTGCGGTTCAGGATGGTGGACATCTCGTCCGGGGTGACACCCAGCTTGTTCTCCAGGTAAATGACGGCGTTCGCGTCGATGTTGCCCACGCGGGTACCCATGATCATGCCCTCCAGCGGGGAGAAGCCCATCGAGGTATCCACGCACTTGCCGTTCTGGATAGCGCAGATGGAACTGCCGGCGCCCAGGTGGCAGGTGATGATCTTAGACTCCGCGAGGTCCAGGCCGGCCAGCTTGGCACCGACACCGGCTACGAACTGGTGGCTCGTTCCGTGGGCACCGTACCGGCGGACGCGGTACTTCTCGTAATACTGGTAAGGAAGGCCGTACATATAGGCATAGGCCGGCATCGTCTGATGGAAAGCGGTGTCGAAGGTCACGACCTGCGGGACGGTGGGCAGCACCTCCTGCATGGCGTGGATGCCCAGCAGGTGAGCCGGATTGTGGAGCGGGGCGAAATCGCTGCAGAAGGCGATCTTCTCCAGGACGTCGTCGTCCACGAGGACGGAACCGGAGAAGAAGTCGCCGCCCTGGACGATGCGGTGTCCCACGGCCTCGATGTCCTCCAGGGACTTCAGGACGCCCGTCTCAGGATCGGTGAGCGCCTTGAGGATGAGCTGCATGCCCACTTTGTGGTCGGGAATCGGAAGGTCCAGGACGATCTTGTCGCGGCCGGCCGGGGCATACTGGAGGATGCCGACGGGAAGGCCGATCTTTTCGGCAATACCTTTGGCGATGACGTCGAACACGTCGTCGTTCTTCATGTCGAGCAACTGGTACTTGATGGAAGAACTACCACAATTGATAACAAGGATGATCATATTGATAAAAACATTAATTATTTGCGGTCAATCTTTGCAAAGATAGCAAATTAATTCAGTATTTTTGCAAACAGAGTCAAAGGAAATGGCGGAGCGGGAGAACATAGGGGCGCTGGCTATCCATTTCACGGCCGGAATCGCGGCCGGGATGCTTTTCCTGCGACTTTTCCCCCATCCTTATCTCCTCTCCTGCCTCTTTCTCGCCGTGCTTTCACCGGGCCTCCTCATTCCCTTGAGGACAGGGGACCCACGGCCGCTGTTCCCCGTCTTCCTGCTGCTCGGAGCCTTCTGCGCCGTCAACGGTTCTTTCGCCGGACCAGGCCTGGAAACCGCCTTGGAACGGTATGCCTCGGCCTGCGGCGACAGGCTGCGGGTTTTCATCGACGGTATCCCCTTTCCATCCGAAGGGACAGCTCCCTTGTTGAAAGCATTCCTGACCGGCGACCGCAGCGGTCTTTCCCGCAGCACCATCCAGATATTCCGGGACAGCGGTGCTTCGCACCTGCTCGCCCTTTCAGGCCTGCATATCGGCATCCTGTACCTCCTGCTTTCCCGCCTCCTCCAGCCACTCGGCAACAGCCTGGCTGCAAAGCGTTTCCGATACATCCTCACCCTCGGAGCCGCCGGATTCTTCACCTTGATGACCGGAGCCTCCCCCTCCATCGTCCGGGCCTTCCTGTTCATCCTGGTCAATGAAACGGCCCGGCTGACCGGGCGTCAAAGGAGTCCCCTCCGCACCCTGTCCATCGCCTTGCTGATCCAGCTGGTGCTCAGCCCGTCATCCATCACCTCCGTCGGTTTCCAGCTGTCCTACCTGGCGATGGCCGGCATCTTCCTCCTGTATCCGCGGATGGAAAAATGGTATCCGGAAAGCAGCCGCCTCGACCCGTTCCGGAAAATCTGGCAGGCCGCCGCCCTTTCCATCAGCTGCCAGGTCTTCACCGGTCCCCTCGCCTGGTACCGGTTCCATACCTTTCCCACGTACTTCCTGCTGACCAACCTCCTGGCCATGCCCCTCACCACGCTCCTGATGGGGACGGCCGTAACGACCATCGCCCTCCAGGGCATCGGCTGCTGCCCCGGCATCCTGGTCCAGGCGACCGACCAACTCGCGACCGGGCTGGTCTGGATCCTGCAGGTTATTTCGTCAATGTGAAACCCGGGGAGGCCCATTCCGTCATCGAGCCATCCTCTTCCGAGAAAATCAGATACCCTTCCACGCCGTCCAGGGAAAGGAGCAGCACGCGTGCGTCTTCCAGCCCCAGGACCATGCACCAGGTGGCCAGGGCATCGGCATCGGCCGCTCCATCAGGACTTACCACCGTGGCGCTCAACAGGTTATGCTGGACGGGATAGCCGGAACGGGGATCGATGGAATGGGCATACTTCCGGCCATCCCGGATATAATACTTCCGGTAGTTCCCGGACGTGACGATCCCGCAACCGGAGCCGTCGGAAGACCAGACACCGTCCAGGGAAGCACCCCGCTCGTCCGAGCCGTCGTCCGGACGGTCATAAGGCCGGTCCACGCCGACACTCCAGAAGCGGCCGGAAGGGTTGTGCCCGTCGCACCAGATTTCGCCGATGTCCACCAGCATGTCCTTCGCGCCGATGGAATAAAGATAACGGGCCACGAGGTCGCAGCTGAAACCCTGGGCGATCGCATTGTAGTTCAGGACGACCGGGGCGTCGGAACCATCCTGGCGGACGTCACGGACCGACAGTGAACCATCCTCCCGAGGGGTCATCGACGGCTTCAGCAATCCCATTCCACAGGATGACCGGATCGCAGCCACAGCCTCGTCGGAAGGCATTTCGCCGGACTTGAACCCGAACCCCCAGGCATCGAACAAAGGTCCGGCCGCAAAGTCCAGGACGCCACCGGAACGCTCGTACCATCCGTATGCGATCCGGTACATCTCCAGGAACAACCCATTGGGGCGGATGGTCTCCCCGGCATTGAACCGGGACAGGAGGGAGCCTTTGTTGTAACCGGACAGAGTCGTGTCGATCCGGGTCAGGATCGCTTCCACCGAATCACGGACCTCCTCGGGAGCCACCCGGACTCCTTTCAGGTTCACTTTTACGGCATAGACACCCCCCTGGGCGTGGCCGGAAACCTGGATGAACCGGTCGCGTTCCCCGCAGGCGCAGAGGAGCAGGAGGGAAAGGACGGCGAGGAGCGTTTTTTTCATGATCGCAATCGGTTACGGCAAGATAGTTGCACAAAATTAAGATTATTTCACGATATTTGCAGATTGTATACAAGAAACCTTTTATGAGAAGACATCTTTTGCTCTATACCGCCCTGGCCGTTTCCGTCCTCGCCACCCTTTCCTGCAAGAAGGATGAGGAAAAAGACGAAACCAAGCCTTACATCTACGGGGTGGACTTCAAACTGGTCACCTTCGCCCGCCCGGGCGAAACCTATGTCCTGAAACCCTTCGGCGCCTACACGACCTCCGGCGACGGCGTGGAAAAATACGTCTACAAATGGCGGGTGAACAGCGGCGAATACCAGGAGGGCGACACCTTCACCCTCAAGCTGAACGAAGTGGGCAACTATACGGTCTATCTGCAGGCGACGGACCCGGATGAGAATTACTACGCATCCACGGCCAGCAGGACCGTCATCGTCATCGATCCCGCCCTGGGCGAAACCCTGACCGGAACCGGCATCACCTTCCGGTCCGTCCACATCTCCGACCTCCGCGACAAAACCGGCGAGAACGAGTACTACTACACCCATATCGGCGACCTGGACTGGTTCCGCAACAACCTGGCCTGGACCGGCGACGGTTTGGCTTACGAGAACGCCGAGGTCACTTCCTATCCGCTCGGACGCTACTACACATGGGACGAGGCGATGACCGCCTGCCCGGACGGCTGGCGCCTGCCGACGGAGGAAGAATGGGCCTCCCTGGGCGATGAGGCCGGTCCCCTGATGTGCGATGCCTATCTGAACAGCAAGCGGATGTGGGAATACTGGCCGGACGTGGACAAGACCAACGAGAAAGAGATGTCCATCATCCCCGCCGGTTACGCCCTTCCCGCCATTACGACGCCTTCCTTCAAGCGGCTGTACGACTACGCCGCTTTCTGGACGTCCACCGAATCTGCCAAGGACACCCGGCTGGCCGCCTACCGCTATATCTACGTGGAGGAGAACGAAGTGCACACCACATACGCAGAAAAGGGCTCACTGGCCCTTTCCGTACGTTGCGTGCGTTAACGCAAATCTGTGATTACATAGGATTCAGGAAGCGATTTCACGTCCAACGGGAAATCGCTTTTCCCTTGTTTGTCCAGGAACTTGATGTCCTTCAGGACGAACCGGGCCGACGTGTCCTCATCCAAGGTCAACGTCACGTCCAGGGAATTCTGCGAAGAGGAATTCACTTTGATCTGGTCCATATAAGCCTTGTAGGAGCCGATGAAAAGGGCCGGATTCGTGAACAGGTCCTCCTTCTCCACTTTCTCGATGAGAACCTCCTCCGCCTCACGGTCGATGCTCCAGCGGGTGGTACCGTCGCTGCGGACTTCCAGGCCCAGGCCGGAAAGTTTGAAGGCATTGTCTTCCACGGTGACGTCACCGTCCGTGACCTGGGTCATGGGCTTGCCGCCCTGGGAAAGGCTGTAGGTATAGTGGAACTGCACCCGATGGCCCGGAACGCGGTCCAGGATGGGAATGCTGCCCTGTGCAAAGGCGGACAGGGAAAGAAGGATGGTCAGCAGACCTGTTGCGATTCTTTTCATTGTTCTCCGTTCATAAAGTGGCTCAGGATCTGGTCCAGTTCGTTGAAGTCCTTCACCAGGACCTCGCGGGGCTTGGATCCGTTCTGCGGACCCACGATGCCGGCGGCTTCGAGCTGGTCCATCACCCTACCTGCCTTTGCATAACCCATGCCAAGCCGGCGCTGGAGGTCGGAAGTAGAGCCGCGCTGGCTGGTCACGATGAGGCGCGCCGCCTCTTCAAACCGCTCGTCCAGCTGCTTCATGTCCACCATGCCGCCGCCTCCTTCCTCGCTTTCATCGGTGGCAGGTTCGGGCAGGTAATACGGAGTATTGTAAGATTTCTGGTAACCGATCTGGTGCCCGACGGCATCTGTGAGCGCGCCGATTTCGTCGTTGCCGATGAAGGCGCACTGGATGCGTTCCATCTCCACACCGCTGTACAGGAGCATGTCGCCCCGGCCGATGAGCTTGTCGGCGCCCGGCTGGTCCAGGATGGTGGAGGAGTCGATGCGGGAGGTCACGCGGAAGGCGATACGCATCGGGAAGTTCGCCTTGATGAGGCCGGTGATCACGTCCACGGTCGGACGCTGGGTGGCAAGGATCACGTGCAGGCCCGCCGCACGGCCTTTCTGGGCCAGACGGATGACGGAGGTGGTGATGCTCCGCGCGATGGCCTTGGACTCCGGACCGGCGCCCACGGACATCGTCAGGTCCGCGTACTCATCGATCACGACGACGATGTACGGGAGGAAACGGTGGCCTTCGGTGGGAAGGAGGTGACGGTCGCGGTATTTGTCGTTATAGAGCTTGATGTTGTTCACCCCCGCCTTGTTCAGGAGGGAGTAACGCTCGTCCATCTCCACGCACAGGGACTGGAGGACGGAAGAGGCGCTCTTGGCGTTCTTGACGATGGCCTGTTCCCGCTCGTCCTGCTCGTCCGCCGCCGTGGGCAGCACGGCGAGGTAGTGGTTGATGAGCTTCGAATAGGCCGAGAATTCCACCATCTTCGGGTCGATGAAGACGAACTTCAGTTCCGAAGGATGCTTGGAGTACAGGAGGGACGACACGATGACGTTCAGGCCCACGGACTTACCCTGCTTCGTCGCGCCCGCGACCAGCAGGTGCGGCGCGTCCGCGAGATCGAACACCTTCACCTTCTGCGAGATGGTATAGCCGATGGCGACGGGGAGCTCCGCCTTGCTTTCGCGGTAGGCGTCGTCGTTGAGCAGCTGCTTGAGCGGCACGATGGACGGGGTGTCGTTCGCCACCTCGATGCCCACGGAATCCGACAGCGTGACGATACGCACGCCCTTCGCGTTCAGCGAGATGGCGATATCGTCCTGCAGCATCTTGATGGAGGCGATCTTCACGCCCGGGGCGGGATACACCTTATACAGGGTGACGGTCGGGCCCACGATGGCCGTGACGTCACGGACCTGGATCTTGTAGCTCGCGAGGGTCGCGCGGATCTTGTTGTTGTTGCGGTTCAGCTCGTCCTGCGAGGGCTCGTGCCGGGCGCTGAGATAGTCGCCCAGGATATCCAGCGTGGGGAACTTGAACTTGGGGAGGTCGTCCCGGTTGTTGATGCGCGGGAGCGGCTCACGGACAGTCTGTTCCAGGGTGTCGTCCGTCTGGACGGTGAAGGAACCGTCTTCGGTTGCTTCGACAGGCTCGGCAACCGATCCGGCGACAGGCTCGGCAACCGGCCCGGCCACTTCGGTTGCTTCGACAGGCTCAGCAACCGGCGCAATGACCGGTTCGTCCTCGACCGGATCGACATGTTTTCTATCCCGGAAGAAGGAGCGTCTTTCGCGCTTCGGTTCGGGTTCTTCCTCCACCTCTTCGGCGGCAGTGACGGCCGAAGGGCCGAGGAGGAGATAGAACCACATGCCGGCCAGGGCCAGCACCGCGATGGTGGTGACGATAAAGCCCACCAGGTTGATGCATCCGTCCACGAGGGCGGCGCCTGCGCGCCCGCCGAGACCGCCCCCGAAGAGGGTGTCCCAACCGGCGAGGCGGCTCACCAGCGCCAGGATCCAGGAGCCGATGAACGTGCCCGTGAAGGAATAGACGAACCATTTGCCCAGGGAAATGCGCATCTTCGGGATGAACCGGCTGAGGGTCCAGACCAGGAAGAAGGCCACGAGGCCGAGCGCCGCGAGGCCGAAGCTGCGCGTGACAAGGAAGTGCCCCCAGCGGAAACCCAGCTTGGAACTGGCGTTGTGGACCTCCACGTCGCTTTCTATCAGGGACGGCTCCGACAGGAGACTGGCGTCCTGTTTCCAGGTAAAGAGATAGGAGCCCACCGCAATGGCGGTGAACAGGGTAAAGATACCCAGAAGGACAGCGGCGACGATCCGGTATTCGGACCGCCGCTTCTCGTCGAGTTCAGACCAGTATGCGGATGGACTTTTCAGTTTCATTTCTTCTTGCCGTTCTTCTTGTAATTGACCCACTGCTTCTTGCCGTTCCCGTTCCCGTTGCCGCCGCGGCCGAAGTTCATGTTCATGCCCGGACGGGAATAGTTCGCGTTCGCGTCGATCTTGGAGAGCTCCAGGCCCTCGGGAACCGTCACGCGGCCACCGGAGAGGCGCTCGATGTCGGCGAAGATGGTTTCATCGGCCACGGTGTCCTTGTTCCAGATGAGGTATTGCTGGCGCATGTAGATGGCCAGGGAGCGGATCATCGCGGTCTTTACCTCGCCTTCTGGCTCGCTGG
>JAEEGI010007576.1_pt1 | contig 24291 bp, 21 predicted proteins | sample 8958751 | NCBI WGS metagenome assembly JAEEGI01 (sample SAMN16246545, study PRJNA631951) | gut metagenome | biome: gut microbiome; feature: rumen; material: KS-attached | host: Bos | place: Iran: Karaj | collected 2018-10
TATTCTGGCCGAGGTTGAAGAACATGACATCTTTGATATGGACCAAGCCACTCTTTGCCAAAGACTGAATGATACCCAACGATGCAGAAGATGACTGGACGATCGTCGTCAGGATAAAGCCGACCAGGATACCAAAGATCGGATTCTGCATACCGGACAGGATGTTCAGGAAGAATGGAGAAGAACCAAGCGGCTTTAATCCGCCGGACATCGTATCCATACCAATGAAAACGAAACCAAGACCCATCATGATCTCACCGATCGCATTCAGCCGGTCGTTCTTGACGAACATGATCAGACACACACCGATAAAAGAAAGAAAAGGTGCGACCATCCCAACATCCATGGCCATCAGGTGGCCGGTGATCGTCGTACCTATATTGCTTCCCAGAATGACATAGACTGTCTGTGAAACCCTCATGATGCCGGCGTTGACAAAACTCACCAGCATGCTGGTCGTTGCACCGGAAGATTGAACGAGGGCCGTCACCAGCATGCCTGCCAGCATGGCGATGATCGGTTTCTTGGTCAGTTTTTCCAGAAAATCCTGCAGTTTGCCGCCGGCCATATGCTTAAAGCCGCTTCCCATGACCTCCATGCCATAAAGGAAGATAGCCAAACCGCTCAATACTGAAAGAACATCAGTGAATTTCATGTAACAATATAATAACAGATAATCGCTTCAGGCACAAAAAAACCCGTTTTAACGGGTTTTCGCAATTTTACTGTAATGGTTTTCCGCAGTTCGGGCAGAATTTCGCACCTGCCGGAAGCGGAGTGCCGCAGAACGGACAGTATCCTCCGGCTGCAGTCTGACCACCGGCTGTTCCGGTCTCCTGAATGAGCTGAGCACCGATGTTGGTCGCCATGTTGACGTTCATGAAACCGGTCGCTGCGCCATTCGGGTTGTTGGCTGCATCTCTGAGGGCATCCGCCATTGCTGTGACGATCGTCGCGTTTGCCGCATCCTTGTCTCTGTTGACTGCTGAGAACTGGATGTTCTTGATCTTTTCAGCATCTGCTTCAGGGATCGTGACGGAATTGATCGTCAGGGATTCGAACGCGATACCTCTGCCCTCTTCCCAGGCTGTCTTCAAAGCTTCTCTGAGAGCTTCCTTGATCTCAGCCGTGTGGACTGGCAGTTCTGAATATCTGATACCCTGCTCAGACAGCTTGCCGAAAGCAGGATTCAGTGCATCCAGCATCTCTGATTTCATGATCGGAAGCAGGTCTTCCTTGTTGAATCTGCTGCCCTTGTTTCCGGCTATCTTCTGATAGAATACGACCGGATCGACGATCCTGAACGTGAATTCGCCGTTGCATCTGACAGCGATCTCGACCTCAGAACCGGTAGCCTTATCAAAAATGACTCTGAACGGGATCGGTGTGGATGTGCCATATCTGTTATCCATGATCTCTTTGGTGTTGACATAGTAAACACGCTGAGACTTGTTGACTTCACCGCCGAACGTGAATCTTGCAAGAGCTTCCTTGAAAGAATTCTTCAAGCCTTCCAGACCGCCGTCAAAGATACTAGGTGAAAGTGTCGAATCGAAGGTGTAATTGCCCGGTTCAGCTGCAACTTCCAGGATATTGCCGTCCTCAACAACCAGTGCGCACTGTCCTTCGTTGACAACGATGCCTGAACCGTTCGTGATGACTTCACCGGAACCGCCGTAACCTCTCTTGGTGCCTTTGACCATCAGAGTGTCGTTATCCAGAGAATCACAGACGAAATAATCCTTCCATGTGTCAAGTGCTGTACCTATTACGGAACCAACCAATGCTTTAACTAAACCCATTTTTATTCCTCCTTTGATTTAATTATCTATTCTAAAAGTGTCTGCCATGTCCGCCATGGGTAGTGCCACTTGAAGACGTGTGGATCTGGGAACCGCCACCGCCGAAACTTCCCGAAGAGACCTGCGTCGGTCTGTGATCATCGTTCCTCGGACGTCTCGTCCTGCTGACGTGTCTGTTCACCAGCATATCAGACGCACCGTTGATATAGAAACTGTTGCCAACGACATAGTTTCTCGCACCGGTCTGTCTGTGTGTGTTGCGCATCCTCCCCTTCAGGGACAATGCTGTGATCAGTGACGATACAGCGCCTGTTATCGCCGAAATGATCACATTGAAGATACCGAATTCCGGTTCCGGCTCAGTATTGTCGATATCGATGATATCCCCTTCCTGTCCGTTTTCGATGAATCTGTCCACCCGGTTGGCATAGATGGTGAACGCATCATAGAACCTGTTGTTCACCAGATCATCGGTCATATCATCGAAGATCGTATCGATGCCGTAATCCGTGAAATAATCGATGGCTCTTCCTGCCGTCATGATGTAAGCTTCCCGCTCCGCATCGTTCCAGACAAAGAGAATACCATCTTGCCCATATTGCGAATAATCATAGAAATCATCCGCATAATCCTCGACATCCATTCCGTTGTAGGAATCTGTCGTAAGCACGACGGCATCGAAGCCGTACTTGTCCTTGATATTCTGAAGCCTCCGATTCAGCTTCTCCTCTTCCTGATCGTTCAGCAAGTCCGCATAGTCATTGACCAGGGCCTTCAAAGTCGAGATAGGCGCATCACTTTGATACTCGACGCCATTGACCAGTTTGACGATATACTGATAAGCATCCCGGATGCCTTCATAGAACGCGTTGGGATCAGTGGACGAGATCATCGAAGCCCGCTTGTAGAATCTGTTCCAGATCGCCGTCTCGTTTTTCAGGACCTCCGCAGATGCGCTTCCTGTCGCAGCGATGTAATAGGCCCCCGAGCTCATGACGATCGCAACATTGTTGGAAGCGGAACCGTTGACCGCGATGAAATCTTCTGCATATTTCTTCACGGCCTCCTCGGTGTTCTCGATCTTCGTATCATAGATGAAATAGATATCGATATCATAATCATCCCTGATATGCCGCATGTCTTCATTGAGCTGCGCATACTGCGCCGAAGTCATGTAATCGCTGTATTCCTCGATCACAACATGATCGCTCTGCGCCTGGATCGGGAAGGCAGTCAGCACACTGATCAGGGGGATGATGATGAGTTTGAACAGTCTCTTCATATCCTCACCTCATCATATAGAACAGATACTGCAGCGCAGACCCTGCAGCCGTCACAGCCAGGAAGACGGTGATCGCGATACGGATGAGCTTTCCTCTGTCACTTGGCAGTTCACCCACGAATTTTCCCGTCTGGCCATTCATCGCAAATGTATAGAGTTTATCGTTATATCTGACATTCAGCAGCCACACAGGATACATGACATAATCCTGGCTCGCCTGATTGATCGAGATCGAGGAAGAAGAAGGCACACAGGTGTCATACATCCCCGTCGTCGATGCGAACAGTGAGGAAGTCGAATTGGCGATCCTGCTGTTTGCCTTCGGACGTGATTCTTCTGCCGAAACATCATATTTATCCGCGAAATAACCGGCCAGGTAACTGTCTGAGAACTCCTTGGAAGCGGAGAGATCGAACGGTTCGATCGATTCCGTCAGAACACTGTCCACCTTGCTGGAAGCATCCACCGGAACATCCGCAAAACGGACACTTCCGGACCTGAACAGCTTATAGTAGCTGGTCTCAGTGCACATGTATTCGCCCTCGTTCCAATGGCGGACCCTGGTCGCATCGAACCACATCCTCGCATTGGCCTTGCCACCGAAAAGCCAGAAAGGCACATAGATCCCCTTCAGCTCATCGATCGTCGCCTCCGATCTGAACTCATCCGGAAGCAGCGGCTTGCCTTTCAGAAATTCTTTGTATCTTTCCTTGGCCTGCTTTTTATCCAATTTGAAAGGAATGACCTTTTTTGGTTTGTAGATCCCGCTGACATTGGAAGTCATGACGACCGGATTGCCGCAATACGGACAGGAAGACGCTGCCGTATCCTTGTCCGCCATGATCGTACCGCCGCAGGACTTGCAGGTATAGACGACGATGTCATCATCCACCCACGGTTCCGAACTTACCGTATAGTGATCATCTTCATCGAAGATCTCCGGATCAAAAGTGCCATCACAGTAAGGACATTTCAATTTTTGTGTCTTCGCGTCGAACTCTAAACGGCCTCCGCAGTTAGGACATTTAAAATCTTTCAACTCGCTCATAAAAAATACCTTTATTTCATTATACTAAAAAATCATATCTGTAGAAAAAATAAAAAAGGACGGCTAATGCCATCCTCCATGGCCACCGGGCATTCCTCCCGGACGGTCGGAATCGGACGGTTCCTCACCGCCCGGATTCCAGTTATTCCCGTCGCCATTATTGAAACCGGGACCGCCCTGGCCGCCCATGCCGCCAAAGCCACCCATCATCTGATTGCTGATCTGATCAGTCTGCGTTCCATTGACAATGATCGTTCCGCCGTTGTTTTTAGCGCCTTTATCATAATCAAACGGTGACTGAGCATTGATCTCCAGAGTACCGCCGTTGATATAGATGTAGCCGTTGGAATCGACCGCATCCGTATCGCCCTGACCCATATCGATGGTGATATAGCCGCCGTTGATCTCGATCGTTGCTGTATACGTGTTCACTTTCTGTCCGGCATTGATGCCATCATCTGTCGCGCTGATCGAGATATCACCGCCGTTGATCAGGACATAAGTGGCTTCAATCCCCTCATGCGCACTGATCGAAATGACACCACTGTCGATCTGTGACAGAGCATCCGCATGGATGCCATCATCGTCTGACCGGATGCTGATCGTGGCATTGCTGATCACGATATCTCCATCCGAATGGATCCCGTCATCTGCTGCATCGATCTTGAATACTCCGCCTGTGATCGTGATCATCGACTCGGATTTGATGCCCTTATATGAATCCGCATCCGCTGACTTGACAGTCGTGATATCAAATGTGCCGCCTTCGATATCGACCAGACTGCAGCCATAGATCGCATCCGCACCGCTGTAGATCTTGAAAGAACCGCCTGTGATATAGACGTAACCGCGATACTCATCTTCGCTGTTATCAGATCTGATAGCATCCTTACCAGATACGATATCGAACGCGCCATCGCTGATCATCAGGCAATCCTTTCCGGAAAGACCCTGTCCGGCCACATCGATATCATAAGTGCCGCCTGTTATGATCAGATCATCCTTGGAAACGATACCGTGATTGCAAGCGGAACTCAGGACCAGAGTCCCTGAACCATTGATCGCCAGATCCGCCTTGGAAAAGATCAGCGCATCGACGGAATTGGAATCGATCTGCGTATATGCACCTGAATCAGAGATCGTATTCACTGTTCCTTCCGCCAGCGTGATCGTGATCTCATCGCCTTCGACGATGTAGATACCCGCAAAGTCGCCCGACTCTATCGTGACGCCGTTGAGCACCAGCTGAACATCTTCATTTTCAGAGACCTCGACAATGATGCTGGCATCGCTCAAAGTCCCCTCCAGGATATAAGTTCCGCCCTTGCTGATCCTCACATCTTCATTCCCCAGAGAGATATAGGTCGATCCGTTGATCTGATAAGTCGGATCAGAGACGCTTTCATCAAAACTCAGATTGTAGGCTTCCGCAGCTTCTTCGCTGCTTTTCACATTATCAGAAATGACCGTGTTGCATCCGCACAGCATCAGCAGACCGATCATCACGCAAATCATCTTTTTCATTACAGTTCCTCCCTGTTGACAGCCGGTCTGGAGCACATGATCTCCAGATTACCGTTTCTTGTCCTGAGCTCATCGATCATCTTTTTCATCCTGGACGGATCCTTCATGGTGAGAGTGTAATCCAGTCTGAACAGCGAGCCAAGAGTCAGAGTCTTGATCGAATCAAGCTGCCAGGAACTTGCATATTCATTCAACACATCATCGAAGATCTCGTCATAATTGAGTGATTCCGGGATCGTGATCTTCAGATATCTCTCGTTTTCTGACATCTGGCCAAAACCTGTCAGAGTCAAAGCAAACATGACAGCACACAGAAGAAGTGTGAATACTGCTGCCAAAGCGACATATCCTGTTCCGCAGATGATGCCGATCGTCATTGCGATAAAGACGGCGACCAGTTCCTTGGCATTGCCCTTGACAGAACGGAATCTGATCAGAGCGAATGAGCCCGCCACGGACAGTCCCACACCCAGATTGTCATTCACCAGCATGATGACCACCGTCTCGACAGCCGGAATGAGCACCAAGGCAGAAATGAACGACCTTGTGTACGTGTTTCTGTACATGAATACGATAGACAGGATCAGCCCCATGAACATGGAAGCGACGATCGCCAGCATGAACTGGCCCAAAGTCAGTGATCCTGTAAAAATACTTGAGAAAATGTTTGTCATGATCATATACTCCTTTTCAATCCTTGAGTGAAAGCATTTCCCACCTTGGAAAAACCACGCGGATAAGCCTTCGCTTCATCCAATATCCTAACGAGCCACAAAGGCATCGCATCCTTGATCTTAAGCTCCATCACGATCTTGTCCGTGAGGATGATGTCCTGATCGCTATTCTTCAAAGAAAGATCCTTCAGCCTGTACCTGATCCCCTTGTCGAAAGTGATCCTGAGATCTTCATCATCGACTCCCCTGAAGGAAGTCCTCAGACAGCCGATGAAGATCTTCGGTTCCAGATGGCCATAGTGATCCAAAGCATAGAAGATCTCTTTTCCGACCTGTTCATCTTTGAATGAACAGTGATAGATGTCATTCAGGACTTCATCGCATTTCGCCTTGGTCCTTCTCTTATATACCGTGCCATCGAACTTCTTCTTCAGCTCAACGAAGACCTTGTCATCTCCTTCAGCTTCCCCATAGGATCTAACCCTGAGTTTCTCCTTATACTCCGGCTTTTCGATCGAACGGCGTATCAGCTGATAATTCTGCGTATCATAGTAGAGCGAACAGATGTCCGTTTCATAGTATCGATCAGGACGCACATGTTCATTCAGTTTTGCGAGCAGCTGCCGATACTGGTCCGGATCAAGGAGATACTTCTTTTCGGTCCTTGCGAATGTCTCCATCGTCTTTCCTCCTTCCTTGTATGGTCTTATCTTATTGGGCGAAAGTGAATTCTTTCTGAACTGAAGATGAAATGAGGCTGAAATGAAAAAAGCCTTATCCAAGGCTTTTTAATGATTTGTATGCAATGAAACTGGTCAACTAAACAAATTCCGTATCGATATTGATCTGGATCTCCTTGTCCGGATAGAGCTCATTCAGATAGGAAGTAAAATCCTGATAGACCTGTGCCCTGTCGGCTTCATAATCGACGACAAGGTCGCAATAGATCCTGTTGGACTTCTCATCGGAATAGATCGCATGATAGGACTTGATGTGTTCGTGTTTCTGAACATAAGAAGCGATCTGTGAACGCAGAGTATGAGATCTTTTGGAATCGGTATCGACCGCATAGATGCCAAAGACCATCGCGACATGAAGTTCGTTGAAGAGCCTGATCTGCAAAGGCCGCAGGATCTCATAGATCTCCGCCACGCTCATCTTGTGATCAACTTCGACATTGCAGGAGCCGGTGTAGGCATCCGGACCGTAGTTGTGCAGGACCATATCGACTGCATTGACGATGCCTTCTGTGCTTCTGATCTCCTTGTACAGCCTTCTGACGAGCTCTTCGTCAGCTGGCTGGCCGAGCAATTCAGCGATCGTATCCTTGAGGATCTCGACTCCAGCCTTGATGATCAGGCAGGAAGTGAAAACACCTGCAAACGCATCGACGGAAAAGGAAGTCAGCAGATAGATCAAAGAAGAAACGATCGTCACCAGAGAAACGAACGAGTCGTTGCGGCAATCGACACCGACAGCCTCCAGGGATCCGGAACCGACTCTTCTGCCTGTATTGATCGTATAGACACCCAACACATATTTGATGATGGCTGAAGCCGCGACAACAAAGAGAGAAACGTAGGAAATGCTCAGCGTTTCCGGCTCAAAGATCAGTCTGATCGAGCTGATAAGCATCTCAAAACCGCCGACCAGGATAAAAGAAGCAATGACCATGTTGGTCAGGTATTCTATCCTTCCATATCCGAACGGATGTTTTGCATCCGGAGATTTCTGCGCAAGTCTGGTACCGACCAGCGTCAGTATCGAAGAAAGAGCATCTGTCGCATTATTGACACCTTCGGATATGATGGCGATCGATGACGCCAGCAGACCAACGATGACTTTCAAAAGAGCAACGAAAAGGTTGACGATGACACTAAGTACCGAAGTGGCTGAAACGACGCCTTCTCTGCTGTTTTTGTCAAATTTGAAGATTCTGTAAATAAGGTCCATAATCAACTCCTTTTCAAATATTATAAGACCCTGCGCATCGGCAGGGTCTGATTTTGATCGGATTCTTCTAATGTTTAACCTTTGAAGAGTGAATGCAGGTTGCAATATGCATAGACGGCCTGTACCTCATCTCCCTCCAGCAACGCGAATTCAGCCTTTGGCTCATCGCCCGGTCTCAAAGCCTTGCGCTGATTTCCGTTATTTGTCTGTAAAGCGATCCATTCGATGTAGTGTTCTTCCAGCATCGGATGTGCAACAGAACCGACACAGACTGTGACCTTGCCGTCTTTTACTTCATAAACAGGGACATGTTTCTCAACCGCACCGTCGGAAGTGCCGGGAATGATCTCTTCCATCGGTTCTCCGCAGCACACGACCGGACAGCCGGTCTTCTTGAGAGCTGCTACCATCTGACCGCAGCGTTTGCAACGATAAAACTTCATTTCCATAATTATGTTTTTTCTCCTTTATCTTTCGATATTATTATAACCCATAAAACGCCGATCAGAAACTGTGACCGCCACCGCCGCCGGAAGAACCGCCACCGCCGCCACCGCCACCGGAAGAACCGCCGGAATATCCGCCACCGCCGCCGGAAGAAACTTCGACATGACGGCTGACTCTCTGCTTCGTCCTGTTTTTCGACAGGACCGCAAAAGCCACGGAACCGGTCATAGCTGGCACGGAATTGATCATGATCTCACGGTCCGACTCTCTCTGCAGAGTCAGGAAGAGGAAATTGATCAGCAGAGCGACGACGGAAGCGATCAGGAAATTGGAGATATACTTCATCGGCTGCGCGATCCTTCCTCCTTCCAGCAAAATAGAAGCCTGGTCAAAGACGTGATAGGCGCAGTTGTAGTATTCGCCTCTGGAAGCATAACGGTAAACATTGTCTGTGATCGTATTGGCATACGCCTTATCGATCACCCGATAAATGGCCCCATCCGAATAGATCCAGATGTTGCGCCTTCCCATATCGATCAGGAAAAGAAATCCGCTGGAAGTCCCGAAATAGGAACGATAAAGCTTCTTGGCATAAGAACTCGTATCGCCGTACTGACTCACCGTCACAAAAGCGACACTGCCATACTTGCCGACTTCTTCCATCTTGATCTTCAGCATCTTCTCTTCTTCAGCGCTCAGAAGGTCTTCCTCATCATCGATGATGATCTGATGATCATCCGCTCTGACAGTCACGGTACTGCTGAAAATGAGGACGTTCAGCAAAAGGAAGAGAGACAGGAACCTAATCATCTTTCGCACGGTCATTACCTCCTTTCCTGCTGTAGAATGATGGCAGAGGTCTGGTCGACGTCTCATTGTAGCGCAGGATCAGGTCGATACTCATGGCGCAGGCGGCCGAAAGACAGATCAGACCGCCCAGATAGTACCACCAGTCTTCCACCGGTTCCATCGAAGCCACTGCGAAAGCGTAGACTACAGAGGCCAGACCAAGCATCGAGATCAGAACAGAACGCTTGTTTCTCAGATATCTGGCAACGGAAAGCTGCTTGAAGAAACGGAAGACCTCCAGGACCAGCACCAGGAAAGTCATCGCGATCGCGCCAGTCTGCGAAACCAGCATATCGTATACATCACCGGAAAACATGAATGCGATAAAGAAAATGACGATCATGGCGCTCATCAGGATGCCCTGAAAGATCCCGGATCTTCTTCTGGCGGCATTTCTCAAACGGGAACGTTTCTTCTCTGACATCGGCAGTTCCTTGGTGTCGTTCAGAAGGTAGCCTTTGTCAAAGACGTGATTCTCCCTGTCTCTGATATCCTTGAGTTCGCCATGATAGCGTATGCCGACGATATATACCAGCAGAGCTGCAAACCAGATGATGAATCGGGAAGTGACGGAAACAAAGATCGTCAGCAGGAAAAAGAGGAGTCCTGCTCCGGCTGCCGTATACAGCATGAAAACATTCATGTCGGCAGGAAGATCGATATGGATCTTGCCGCTCTGGCCATTGACGACCGCATAAGCGACACGGTCCCCCTTCCTCCAGGTCAGAAACCAGACCGGCAGGAAGATGGCCTCTTCACTGTCGTAGCTCGCCTGCAGGAATTCCTGCAGTTTCTTGTTTTTTCTTGGAAGATCCAGATGTTCCACGTGCAGATCCTCTTTCAGATCCTTGACAGCGATATCAGTCGCCTTTTCCAGGACCTCCTCCTTGTAAGTCTCCGCCTCTACATTCGGTGCATCGGCATACATACCTGCCAGATAGCCCTGACGGTAATCGACCATCCCCTTCTTCTGGAAAGGGGCGATATGTTCAGCGATCGTATCATCAAAATTCCTCGAAGCATCAAAAGGAAGACCGTAGAGACCGTTATCCCTGATCTCGGTTTTGATGTCATATTCCTCATAATAGTCGTAATTGCCTCTTGTATAGGAACGATGGCCTTTGACCAGGAAAGGATCCTCTCTGAACTTCACCGTATACATCCAGTAAGGAATGTAGAAAGGACGAAACTTCTCAATGAACTCCGGATCCTTGAACTCCTTAGGCACATAAAACTTATTCTCAAGCTTTTTCTCATAGATGCTCTTGCATTGAGACTTGCTGATCTTGAAAGGAATGATATACTTTGGCCTCTTCACTCCGCTCATCTCGGACTCCAGGATCGCCTGTGAACCGCAATAGCTGCAGTAAGTGACTGCCTCAGCATCCGCCGAGATCAGCTGTGCTCCGCAGTTCTTGCAGGTATACATCCTCGCACCCTCGATGATGTCTTCTTCCGCATCGATATTCATGTCATAATCATCTACTTCGTACAGATTCCCGCAGCTTCTGCATTTCAGTTTCTGCTTTTTTATATCAAAATACAAAGTACCGTTACAGCTGGGACATTTCATATCCGCACCTCCTTTCTGATGATCTGATCATTTCTTTCATCATTATTCTAACAAAATATTCCTTTTCATTCAGCAGCCGCGCGATACAAGAAGAAAGATTTACAGATATAATAGAAATGTACCTATTTTGAAAGGAAGAACGACATGGATAAACTGCTCAGCCAGATCGAAGATCTCGTCAGAGAGACCGGACAGATCCTTCTGAATGCCAAAAAAGAAGAAAAAGGCGTAGAAGAAAAAGAAGGAAGAGGAAACTACGTCACGAAATATGACCGCCTGGTCGAAAACAGGCTTCGTGAAGAACTGAAGAAGATCCTGCCGGATTCCCACTTTGTCGGCGAGGAAGAAGACATCCACGAAAGCATCCTGAATCACGGCTACACTTTCGTCGTCGACCCGATCGACGGTACATGGAACTTTGCCCACAACATGGATCTCTCCTCCATCTCGGTCGGCCTTCTCAAGGATGGCGAAGGCTACATCGGCGTCTGTTACGACCCTTACCGCAACGAGATGTTCACGGCCCAGAAAGATCAGGGTGCCTACATGAACGGAAAAGCGATCCACGTATCCTCTCTGCATCTGAACAACGGCGTCTTCTGTTCCGGTTCAGCTCCATACTATCAGGACAAAAGAGAAGAAACGATCCGCGTCCACGCTCAGCTTTTCAGGAATGCCAATGACTACCGTCGCAGCGGATCAGCCGTCATCGATATCTGTGATGTCGCCTGCGGCAGACTCGAGCTCTTCTTTGAAGCTCTGCTGCAGCCGTGGGACTATTGCGCAGGATCCATCATCGTCAAAGAAGCCGGTGGCGTAGCTCAGACCCTTGAAGGCAAAGAACTCCTCTTCGATCGGCCGTGCTCCGTCTTTATTCACAATGGCATGGATGACTATCTCAAATACCTGATATGAAAAATCAAGCATAAGAAAAGACCACCGTCAGTGGTCTTGTTTTTTTAAATGGTGGACACTAAGGGACTCGAACCCCTGACCCCCTCCACGTCAAGGAGGTGCTCTCCCAACTGAGCTAAGTGTCCGGATACAGACTTAATTATATAACAAAGATCTGCAGTTTCCAACAAAAATTTTAATCTTGAACATTTTCACTCAAGTCAAGCAGCTGTTTATTGCGGTAAAAGAAGATCGGAAGCTGCAGGAAAAGAGCCAGGATCCAGCTTAACGGGAAACACAGATATAACACTTCCGGTGTATGGTGTCTCGAAAAATACAGGTAGATGTAGAGCAGTCTGAATCCGCAGACCGCAAAAAGCGTCACGATCGTGGGCAGTGTCGTGATACCCATGCCCCTGATCGAATTGACGATCACATCCAGCAGACCATTCAGGAAAAGAAAGAGCGTCACATAACGTAAACGATATAATCCCAGTTCGATGATCATCGGATCGCTGTTCAGCATCCTCAGGAAACCATGGCCATTCAGGAAAATGATGAGTCCGATACTGAAGGCACCTATGCCGCATATGATGAAGATCTCAAGAGTCAGTTTAAAGATCTCCCTGAATCTTTTTGCGCCATAGGTCCTGGATACGAATGTCAGAGCCGTCAGAGGAAAGGCATCGACAAAGACATAGACATATTCTTCGATGGCATTGGCGGCCGTATTTGCCGCTATAAAAGCGGAACCGAAAGAGTTGATGCTGGACTGTATCATCATGTTGCTGAAAGAAAAAAGCTGATTCTGTATAGCGGAAGGGATCCCATACTGCAGCATCTTCTTCACCAGTTCCAGATCCAGAAGCCGCATATCAAGGACCAGAGATACGATCCCTTTGTTCCTCATGAGTCTGATCAGGATCAAAGCTGCCGCAACAGACTGAGAGATCACGGAAGCCCAGGCAGCTCCGATGACTCCCAGATGGAAGACGACGATGAACAGAAAGTTCAGCAGTACGTTGCCGACACCGGATATCCCGAGATAAAGCGTCGGATCCTTGCTGTTTCCATCAGAACGCAGAACAGCTGCTCCGAAATCAAAGATGCCGATCGCGATCGCAGCAATAAAGTAAGTGCGCATATAGGACACAGCCTGCATCAGGATATCTTCCGGTGTTGCCAGCAGTTTCAGCATCCATTCCGACATCGTAAAACCGAACAAGGCGACTCCTGTTCCGAATACGAGGCCGATCATCAGAGCAGAAAAGATCGCATTCCTGATCTTTTCATCTTCTTTGGCACCGATCATTCTGGAGATCAGGACGTTGGCACCCAGGGAAAGACCATTCAGACCCCATATGAAAAAGATCGTGATCGGTGCAGTCGTACCGACTGCTGCCAGACCTTCCTTGCTGACATAGTTTCCCACTACCAGCGTATCGGCAAAATTGAATGTGATCTGCAGGATATTGGCCACCATGATCGGCCATGCAAAAAGAAAGATCTTCTTTAAAGATAAATCTCTGTTCCTCTCTTTTCCCCTTCCTGTTTCTACCATCTCTTCATCTATTAAAGCACAAGAAAGAAAAAAAGACATCGCATTTAAGCGATGTCATCGATCTTGAATAAGGCGAAGACTCCGCAAAGGAATCCCAATATCACCGAAGGAAACCCAATGAAACAGATCATCCATTTCAGACTCTGTCCCAAAAGGTCATCGCCGAATGCGAACCAGACGATCGCCCCCAGGATCGCATAGATCAGCGTGCACAGAGCCAGATACAGATTCTGGCGGTGGCGTCTTTTCATATTGAGTTTACTGACAAATTTCCACAACAGTTTATACATTTTTCATCCCCCTCTTTTCTTAATGAGAGATCACATAATCCTGAGCATTGATGTTGATCAGATGGTCGCCGATCCTCTCGGCATCATTTGAAAGTTTCAGATATTGTGCACCGACACTCGGTGAACACTTTCCTTCATCCAGTCTCCGGATATGGTTCGCAGCCATCTGTCCGGTCAGGATGTCGATCTTATCTTCTTCCTCCTGCGCTTTTTTCAACATCTTCGGATCTCCGGTCAGATAGGCTTTGATCGTGCAGTCATAGAGACTGTTGATCAGAACAGTCAGCTGTCTGATCTCTTTCAGAGCCTCCGGAGAGAACGTCTCCTCAGATCCCTGCAGATTATGGGCATATTCCACGATATTCACCGCATAGTCCCCTATCCTTTCCAGATCAGAGATCGAACGGTATGTGGAAGTGAGATAGCGATGGTCTTTTTTATTCAGATTTTGCTTGCGCGTGAGCTTGACGATGATATCGACGAGACCGTGATTGAGGAAATTCAGTTCCTTTTCGTTCTCCATAAATGCATTTTCCATGCTGAAATCAAGTGTCTCGATCATGTCGATCGCCATATTGAAATTGGTCATGGCGATCTCAGCCATGTTGACGATCTCCTTGCGGACCTGCTCAACAGCGATAGGCGGGGTCTTGATCATATTTTCATCGACAAAGAAGAAATGCTCTTTCTGTTTCTCTTCGTCTGTCTCCTTGACCAGCTTCTTCGTCAGATCGACAAGCAGGTCCGTAAAAGGAAGCACGATGATCACGGAAGCGATGTTGAAGATCGTATGGAACATCGCCAGCTGTGTATGCGGCAGTCCCGGGAACATCTTTTCAAACATGATCCCGAACGACATGGAGCCTTTGCTCATGGACATGATCAGGATGTCGATGACATAGACCAGGACGACACCGCCGATATTGAAGATCAGCTGTATCATGGAAGTCCTTTTGGCATTCGTACTATCCGATTTCATTCCCGCCAGCATACCCGTCAGACAGGTACCTACATTGGCACCGAGCGTCAGATAGATGCCCTGCGTGATGTTGATCAGTCCTGTCACGACCATCGTGATCGCGATCGATGTGATGGCTGAAGAGCTCTGAATGATCGCTGTCAGGATCGCACCCGCCACGATCAGCAGGAAGGTGGAATCGATACTTGCCAGGAACAGCTTCAAGCCCTCTGTCTGGGCAAAGCCCTTCATGGAAGTGGACATCATGTTCAAGCCGGCAAACAACATGCCAAGTCCGGCCAGGACATAACCCAGCAGTTTTGTCCTGTCCTTGCGGGCAAACATGTTCATGAAGACGCCAACACCTGCCAGAGCCGAAAAAATGACATTGGCATCGATCCCGTTGTTTCCGAACATTCCCAGTGCCACGATCTGACCGGTGATCGTCGTTCCGATCTCGCCTCCGAAAATGATCGTCGCTGCCTGTTTCAGAGAAATGATCCCCGCATTGACAAAGCCGATCGTCATGACTGTGGTCGCGCCGGAAGACTGTATCGCCACCGTTGCCAGCGCACCGATCATGACGCCGACCAGTTTATTCCCTGATACTTTGGAAAAGAGTTTCTTCAGTTTATCCGAACATATCGCTTCAAGATTCTTCGACATGATCTCACAAGCCATAAGAAAAACACCTACTCCGGCCATCAGCTGCAAGAAATTCGTCATAATCTGATCTGATTGCATAAGTCTATATCTCCCAATATAAACTTATACCGCCAATGTCATAGGTGTTTTAAGTGAAAGTCAAATGTTTGTAAAATCGGCCTTGTTGAATGTGACAAGGAACGTGGAACCTTTTCCGACTTCGCTTTCAAGGCTGATCGTTGCATTGTTCAATATGCAGCTGTGCTTGACGATCGAAAGACCCAGACCGGTCCCGCCGACCTGTTTTGAACGGGCCTTGTCGACACGATAGAAACGTTCAAATATCCTTTCATGATGGCGCTTGTCGATACCGATGCCTGTATCAGTGACTTTCAGATAAACGTGCCTGTCATCCGTATAGACTTCTGCCGTGACCTTTCCGCCTTCCCTGTTATAACGGATGCCGTTCTCGCACAGATTATAGATGATACCTTCCAGTGTTTCCCTGTTGCCATAGACATAAGCTTCACAGGTCCTGGCTTCCAAGGTGACGGAACCCTTCTGTTCGCTATTGATCTCCTCGACGACTCTTTCACAGAGTTCGCCCAGATCGATGTTCTCTTTTATGATCGAGCTTTCTTCATCATCGAGATGGGAAAGCTTGATGACGTCATTGACCAGCATGATCATCCGCTGAGCTTCACTGTAGATCTTATCGAAGCACTCTCTCTGATCGTTTTCCTTCACCAGACCGCTGAGAAGCAGCTCCGCATAGCCACTGATCGTCTGAAGCGGCGTTTTCAGTTCATGAGAAACATTGGAAGCGAACTCCTTGCGCATGTTCTCATTGGCATCCTTATAGGATTCATCAAAGATCAGCAGAACATAACCTGAGATCACATCCTCAAGAATGACCGGGCTGATCTCAAATTCGTAGTTCCTGTCATTCAGTTTGACTCGCTTGCTGGAACGATGCCTCTTTGAAGCATCCGCGATCAGATCCTGGATCTTGTCGTAATGGCCGATGGAACTGATATATCCACCCAACATGTCCTGATCGATCTCCAGAAGATCGGCGGCGGCCTTGTTGATATCGATGATGACCTCTTCGGTATTCAGGAGGACCATGCCCTCATTCATGTTCTGGGTGATCGTCTCAAACTCCTGCTTCTTCTGCAGCAGGATCTCTCTGTCTCTGTTGATCAGCTTCTGCTGATCGGAAAGTTTCTTCAGGACAGGCCTGATCTCTCTGTAACAGTTGACATCATCCGGATTGTCGACATCGATCTGATCCAGAGGTTCGACGATCCTTCTGGTCAGATGGAAGGCGAAAGGAAAAGAAAAAACGAAGATCAGCAGGATGACGATCGAAAGAGGCTGGATCAGATTCGTGATGATGTGATACACGGAAGGATAGGTGCTGGCAAGCCGTACGATATCGCCGCTTCTCAGCAGGACCGCAGTATAGATATACCTTTCAAACAAGGTGGAAGACTCTCTCGTGGAACTGCCGAAGCCCTTCTCAAACGCATCCTTCACTTCTTCACGGTCCATGTGATTGTCCATGCTGGAGATATCACTGCCGCTGTTATCGTACTCGACCACGCCCGAAGGATCTATGATGGTGATGCGGTAATCCGTCTCATCAAGATCATCAAGAAAAGAGATGCCGTATTCATCGATGCCATAAGCGATGACTCTGGTCTCCGCCTCGAGGACATCCATCTGGGAGCGGTAGAACGACCTGTACATCTCATCCACTGAAAAAAGGACCGTGACAAAGAGCACGATCAAAGCGACGGCAATGATGCTTTTGAATATCTTATTGGCCATCGGCCTCTTCCTTGAGACAGTAGCCGACGCCATGGACAGTCACGATGTGCCTGCCATAACGGCCAAGCTTGTTCCTGAGCGTCCCGATGTGAACATCGATCGTCCTGGACTCGCCGAGATAATCACTTCCCCAGATCTTCTCCAGAAGCTGCTGCCTGGACATGACGATCTCCTTGTTCTCCGTCAAAGTCAGCAGGAGCTCATACTCCTTGAGCGTCAGATCGATCTGCTGGCCATCAACAAGGACCTCCCTCTTGAGCCGGTGGATCTCAACACGATCAAAACCGATCACTTCATTGTCGACAGAGAGCCTGCCTCTTCTTAAGACAGCCTTGACTCTGGAGACCATTTCCATCATGCCGAACGGCTTTGACAGATAGTCATCAGCACCCATATCCAGACCGGTCACCTTATCGAATTCGCTGGTCTTGGCAGTCGCCATGATCACGGGTATCGCGTTATAACGCACATCCTCTTTCAGCCTTTTCAGGATCTGCAAGCCATCTTCTCCCGGCAGCATGATATCCAGCAGAATCAGCTCCGGTATCTCCTTTTCGAGCTCTTCAAAAAGACTGTGTCCGTCTTCCATGCCTAAAGCCTCGAAACCAGACAGTTTCAGTGTATAAATGATCAGTTCTCTGATCGAAATGTCATCCTCAACACAATATATCATTACTATTTAAATATATCTTATCACAGGCATCAATTTGTAAAGTCTGTGTAAAAAAGGCAGGGCTTCACGCCCTGCCTTGAGACCATTATTACGGTTTTAACTGCAGATACAGTTCACGATACTGAGCAGCTGAGAGTTTCCATGAAACATCTTTCTGCATATCGCGTTTGACCATCGCATCATAGTTCTCGCGATGTTCAAAGTATAAAGTCTTGGCTCTGTTGATCGCATCCAGCAGCAGACCTGCATCATAGCGGTCAAATGTGAAGCCATTGCCGTTGTCTTCATACATGTTGTATGGTTCGACGGTATCCTTGAGGCCGCCCGTCTCTCTGACGATCGGGGCTGTACCATAACGCATCGCGATCAGCTGTGTCAGTCCGCACGGTTCAAACAGAGACGGCACCAGCAAGGCATCTGCACTTGCATAGATCCTGTGCGCTCTGTCCTCGTCATACTGGATGCATGAACAGACTTCGCCCTTGTACGCATTCTCATAGTAACGGAAGGAATCCTCATAACCCGGATCACCTGTTCCTAATACGACGAGCTGTGTATTGCCATCGATGATCTGCGGAACGATGGAATTGACCAGATCCAGGCCCTTCTGGTTGGTCAGTCTTGAGATGAGGCCGATGACGAACTTGTTCTCATCGACATTGAGACCGAGTTCCTTCTGCAGTTCGATCTTGTTTGCCTTCTTGTTTTCGATCGCATCCTCAACGACATAGTTCTTGAAGATCCTCTCGTCTGTCTCCGGATTCCAGATATCGCAGTCGATACCGTTGACGATACCTCTGAGCTTACCGGAATGATAACGCAGATGCGCATCCAGACCTTCGCCATAGAATTCAGACTGGATCTCACCGGCATAAGTATTGGAAACGGTAGAGATCATATCGCAGTATGCCAGACCGCCCTTGAGCATGTTGGCATCGTTCCAGTTCTGCTTCAGGACATCCTTGTTGAAGACATAATCAGGCAGACCGGACCAGTAACGGATCGCATCCAGACCGTAGATGCCCTGGAAACGAAGGTTGTGGACTGTCAGCATCGTCTTGGATGAAGCCAGTTTTGTATTCTCGAACAGTGTACGCAGATAGATCGGGACCAGAGCAGCCTGCCAGTCATGGCAATGAATGACATCCGGTATCCAATCCAGGTAAAGCAACGCGCATAAGGCAGCCTTTGAGAAATAACAGAACTTAGGAATATCATCTACCATGTTGGTATAAGGATTGCCGCTGGTGAAGAGCTCCTCATTATCGATGAAGTCATAAACGACACCATCCCACTCATACTCCATGATACCTACATAAAACTGTTTGCCATCGGCAAAAAGATCCATATAGAATTCACCGCGGTATACCATCTGCTCCTGGTACTTCCAAGGAATGCATTTATAACGCGGAAGGATGACCTTGACATCACAATTCTGTTTGACCAGCTCTTTTGGCAAAGCGTACATGACATCTGCCAGACCGCCCGTCTTGACGAACGGATAGCACTCAGAGCCGATGAACGCAACACTTCTGCGCGGACCAAGATCTTCAACGATCTCCTGGACTGCTTCTTCGACCCTGACTTCAGCTTCCTCAACGGCTTCTTTCTTCTTTGCCGTCGTCTTGGCCTTTGTCGTCTTTGCTGCCTTCTTCTTTGTCGCTTCAAGCTCTTCGGCAAGTTTACCGTCAGCCGCGACCATCACTTCAGCAACCTTTTCTTCGATCTTTTCAGTCTCAGCTTTGGCCTTTTTCACAACTTTCTTGACCGTCTTTTTTTCAGGCTTCTCAGCACTTGCGGTCTTCGTTGTTTTTACTGTTTTTTTCTTTGTCTTTTTTTCTTCAGCTTTCAGTTCAGACATTTTGTTACTCCCCTCACAGTTCAATAAAAAGTCAATATTCAGGAAAACCTGCTTGTGACACACTTATTATCTCATCTTTTTCTTTTTTTCATAGTTCTCTCAGACGTTTTTGTTTCCATATATGAAAAAAGACGGCTCAAAACCGTCTATTTTCGTATACAGTCAAGATAATCTTTCAGGGGTCTGACGGTCTTGATGTGCCGCATATCGATCCGCTCATAGAAGTGAGGAAAGAGATGATCGGGATCCTTCTCTTCGTAACGGATCCGATCTTTGATCGCTTCCTCATCGATATACAGGACAAGATAGGAAGCTGCATCATCCGCGTATCTTCCAATGATCTTCAAAACGCCTTCCAGAGTCGAAGAATGGATGAGACCATATCTGTCAAGCTCATCCTGGCCGAACTGATCGTGTCCCTTCTCTTTTTCCCAGACCTCTTTTTTCGTGATGTGATAGATCATGATTCCATTATATCAGTGGAAACGTCAGAGTCACCTTAAACAGATCACCATCGATCTTAAGGTCCATCGTTCCGTTCTGCAGTTCAGTCAGGCTCTTCGCGATCGAAAGACCTAAGCCATTTCCGTCGCTGTTTCTGGAAGAATCACCTCTCGTAAAACGCTCCATCAGCTCATCCGGAGAGATGTTCAGGGCATCCCGGGAAGTGTTCTTGAACTCGAATACGGCCTGATCGTCCTTTTTCTGAAGCGTCAGATAGACACGCGTCTGGCTCTGCGCATATTTGCAGATATTGTTCATGAGATTGTCGAAGATCCTGTACATCCTTCTGCCATCCGCCATGATCATGACTGCTTCCTCCGGTTTCTCACTGACCAGTTTCAGGCCGGCAACCTCCAGCTTTTCCTGATATTCTCCGGCTGACTGTTCAATGAAGATCGAAGCATCGAACGGTGCCAGATTCACTTCCAGATTGCCGCTGGAAGCCTTGGAAGCCTCCACCAGATCTTCCAGCAATCTCTTGAGCTTTTCAGATTGCCTCAAAAGGACTTCTGAATATTCCGAGATCTTCTTATTGTTCGATCTCTGCTTGCTGATGAGATCGGCATAGTTGATGATCGAAGTGAGCGGTGTCTTGATATCGTGGGAGACATTCGTGATCAGCTCCGTCTTCATGCGTTCGCTCTTCAGTCTGTCTTCCACGGCGATCGACATGCCTTTTGCGATCTCGTTGAGATCATTTCCATGTTCCTTCAGATCAAGGATCATCCCCTTCGTATCGATGTGATAAGATAGATCTCCTTTTGCCAAAGCCTGACCGCCTTTTTGCAAGCGCAGCATGTTCATGCAGATATACAGGACCAGAGGCAGCAATACGATCGTCCTTAGAAACCACAGCCACGTATAGGCGTCCCGTTCCTCAAACAGGAGGATCATCTCCAGGAGACTGAGTCCAAACGCCGGCAATGCGACCTTCCAGACCAGCGGGATCTGCCTGAAGAAAGCAAGCATCCAAAGAAAGACTTTTTTCATCTGTTTCCATGACCAACTCAGGATCCCCCATGCAAAACAGAAGAACTTATAGGTCAGGGAACCTTTGATCAGATTTTTCTGCTTAACTCTGACGGCAAGAGACACGCATAAGCCAAGGACGGCGATCATAAGGAAAAGGCAGATCACGAGTGCGGAAGCGATGCTCAGGATATCGCTTCTGAAGTTCGTATCGATCACATAGAAAGAGAGCACAGCTCCTGCGATCGTAACACCAAGCAGGACATCGAAAGGAACATTGTTCAAAGGACCCGGATAAAGACCTTCCTCGATCCTTCTGCCTCCGACGCACATCAGGGCAACAAAAGTTGCGATGAACGCGATCAGACTTGTGGCGATGATGCCATAGATGCCATACCTCAGCGGATAAGCGACATCCAGGACCTTTTCAGCCATCGCATATCGATCTGTGATGCTTTCATCGGATTTGAGATAGGCTTTCACTTTATATGCCGTTTGGCCGGCACTGTTGTGATCACTGTAATGGCTGCTGAAGAAGATATCCGCGAGATCGCCTTCTTCATCTTTCAGAGCTCTGAACTCAAAAACTTCATTGACTGTATTTTCCTGATAGTCATCTGAAGAAAGAAAGAGGTTTCCATACTCATCATAGATGGCATAGGCCAGCCTCGGACTCTCATATTTATTATCAGGATCGTTTGCAGCGTAAATGATCGGATAGAGATCCTGTATCATCGCACTTCTGACATATGAAGAATAGACCTCTTCTTTTGTTCTGGTATACAGATCCTCTTCAGCCATGATAAGAGCCCCCACAGATGACAAGCCCATCATAGTGGCCGATATGATACACAGGATAAACAGGATCGTTTTACCTGCTGTCGTTTTCATGAAACCTTTCATCTCGTCTTCCCCTTTTCAAATTTATAACCCTGGCCGAAGATCACCTTTACATAGCGTGGATTTGAAGGATCGATCTCGATCTTTTCCCGCAGATGCCTGATGTGTACGGCCACCGTATTGTCACTGCCGTATGGCGCTTCTTTCCAGATCCGGGAATAGAGTTCCTTTGGTGAAAACACCTTGTCAGGATTGGACATCAGGAATTTCAGGATCTCGAATTCTTTCGGTGTCAAACTCACTTCCTCGCCATCGACAAAGACCTGTTTTGATTTGTCATTCAGCTGTATGGCACCGATCTCATAAACTTCATTGCCGCTGACATTGCTTCCAAGTTTCAGATACCTTCTGAGCTGGGAGTTGATCCTCGCCGAGACTTCAAGAGGATTGAACGGCTTGGTGATGTAGTCATCCGCTCCCACATTGAGACCCAGGATCTTGTCCGTATCCTCGCTTTTTGCCGTCAGCAGGATGATAGGCATATTGTGATCCTCCCTGATCTTCGCCATGGCCGTGATGCCATCCATCTGCGGCATCATCACATCCAAAAGGATCAGATCGATCTCTTCTTTCTCAACGATCTCTATAGCCTCTTTGCCGTTATATGCTTCCCGGATCTCGTAGTCCGTATCCGACAGATAGATCTTCAGCGCATTGACGATATCCTTCTCGTCGTCACAAATCAATATCTTTGCCATACTGTTTTCCTCAACTCAATTGTAATCATGACCCTCTTTAAATATGAATATACGAAATATTAAGATTTGTTTAAAAAAGCATCTTTCCGATGCTTATGAATGATCGATGAATTCAAAACCAGAAAAAACGGGCTTCCCATCATAGATATCGATCTTCTCTTTTCCCTGCAGTGCCTTCAGCGTCTGCAAAGCCAGAGCCTCCTGTTCCAGTTCTCCGGGATAGACATGAATATCTGCGATCCAGCCGCAGTTCTCCTTGATCTTCATATAGATATCCTCATAGATCATCAGTCCTCCCGTCAGAAGGATGGCATCTGCATTTCCTTTCAGGACGACCGCCATGGCTCCGATCTGTTTGCAGATCTGGTAGATCATCGAATCATAAACGAGTCTTGCCTTCTCATCGCCTTTCAGGACAAGATCATAGATCTTCCTGAAATCGGAAGTGCCGAAAAACGAGACGAATCCACCGGCCCTTGAACACATGTCCCTGACCTCTTTGACGCCATGCTCCTCGATATAATCAAGAAGCCTCAGGACAGGAACGGACCCGATCCTGGTCGGAGTGAAAGCCCCATCACCGCCTGAACCGACATTGCCATCCACCATCCTGCCCTTATGATGGGCATTGACCGTGATCCCGCCATCGATGTGAGCGACGATCAGGTCACAGTCTTCGTAATTCAGGCCATGCAGTTCACAGTGTTTTCTGGCGACCGCCTTCTGATTCAGGACATGGGCCTGCGCATTGCGATAGACCCCCTGAATGCCGGTCAGTCTGGCCTCATCACAGAGCTCATCGACATTGGTCGGATCCATCGTGAAAGCCCTTCTGCCATAAGCCTTGCTCAGTTCATATGCCAGCATCACACCCAGCTTAGCCGGATGTTCGCTGCCTCCCTTTGCCGCCAGAGTATCGCCATAGAGCAGTTCATTGATCTCAATGACACCCGACCTTACCGGAACGGCGCTGCCCCCTCTGCCCACAAATACATCGATCTTCGAAAGATCCAGACCGTTCCTGTCCAGAAAATCCAGGATGACCTGTTTCCTGAAAGGCATCTGATCATTGACATGCGGATATTTCAACAGTTCGGGCGCATCATGAAAGATGCTTTCCTCAAAAAGCTTTCTCTCATCTTCATAGACGCTCACTTTAGTCGAAGTCGAACCGGGATTTATGATCAGCAGTTTCATATTCTCTTCCCTTGCTATCTCAAACATTTTATCAGAAAAAAGTCAGCATCTCTTATTCAACTCGATCTCGACCTTGTTCAAGGTATCAAAAAACCTGTAAGTCGCGATCATTGGACCGAAAAAGAAAAGCCCGATGGTGTTCCACAGAAACATGTG
>JAEEGI010007579.1_pt1 | contig 24286 bp, 22 predicted proteins | sample 8958751 | NCBI WGS metagenome assembly JAEEGI01 (sample SAMN16246545, study PRJNA631951) | gut metagenome | biome: gut microbiome; feature: rumen; material: KS-attached | host: Bos | place: Iran: Karaj | collected 2018-10
CAACAATATAGCAAATGTAGAGACCGAAGGCTACAGCCGCCATCAGCTTACCCAGACCGCAGCGGAGGCTCTTCGCCCCTACACGACTTTCGGCTGTACGGGTGCCGGCGTTGACGTGTCCAACGTGGAGAGAGTCAGAGACGAATTCTACGACAGAAAATTCTGGGACAACAACAAATCATACGGCGAATACAAAATGAAAGCCTATTACATGAACCAGATTCAGGATTATTTCCTTGACGATACTTCGGTAAAAGGCTTTACATCCGTATTCAACGAATTTTATTCCGCACTCGGCGAACTTCAAAAGAGCGCCGGAGATTCCACACTCAAATCACAGGCTGTGGGATTTGCGAGAAACCTTACGACATATTTCAACGAAATGGCTTCCAATTTAAGCAAGATTCAGGAAGACATCAACGAAGAAATAAAAGTCAAGGTAAACGAAATCAATTCCTATGCCGAAGAAATAGCTTCCCTTAACAAGCAGATTACGGTTATCGAACTTACGGGCGTTACGGCCAACGAACTGAGAGACCAGAGAACTCTCCTCGTTGACAAACTTTCGCAGATAATAGACGTTGAAACAAGCGAAACTCCCATTACCGACGCAAACGACCCTACGAGAAAGACCGGAGCAAACCGTTTCAGACTGACCATAGCAGGCGGCCAGCCCCTTGTAGACATGAATGATTACAACACTCTTATCTGTGTTGCAAAAGAAACGGGCAACAAGGCATACCAGTCCGATCTGGCAGGTCTTTACGACATCAAATGGGCCAACGGTTCCGATTTCGGAATGTACAATGCTTCGATGGGCGGCGATCTCGTCGGACTCATTCAGATGAGAGACGGTAATAACGGAGAGCATTTCCACGGCACCGTATCGGCGGTCAATTACGACAAGGATGGAAACGCGCTTGTCAGAATCGCTGTTACCGCAGATTACCTTACGGACATTAACAAATCAACGCTTAATAATTCCGGCGTAATCGATATCGGCAACACGGAATACAAATACAGTTCATGGTCATTCGACCTAAATACAAAAGAATATACATTCCAAATTGACATCGCAGACAATACGGAAGAAATAACACCGAGAAAAATCGGTAAGGAAAGTTCCGTTAACAAGAGTGTCGAATATAAAGGAATTCCTTATTACCAGACTCAGCTCAACGAATGGGTAAGAAATTTCGCAAAGGCATTCAACGGTATTATGACAAGCAACGGAGCGGTCGACGAATACGGCGATCCCGGAGAAATTCTTTTTACCGCCAACCTTGCAAATGCCACACAATCGAAATTTAGAAACGAAAATTCCGTAACCGGAGTCGTAACATCGGAATCGGATTGCTACAGACAGCTTACGGCAGCCAATTTTACGGTAAGCAATCTTCTTGAAACAAATCCCGACCGTTTCGCAACACACACGGTTGCTTCCGACGGACAGGACAAATACGACGTGGTCGAAAAACTTGTAAGAATGCGTACCGACGAAAAGCTTATGAGCTTCAGAGGCGGCAGTGCCGAAGATTTCCTCGAATCCATTCTTGCGGATGTGGCGTTAAATACCGAGCGTGCTCAGACTTTCAGCATGAATGCCGAAGCAAAAGCTTTGAGCGTAAACAATCAGCGCGAGTCCATATCGGGCGTCGACAGAGAAGAAGAAGCGGTTAATCTGGTAAAATATCAGCATGCATACAACCTTTCTTCTAAAGTCATCCAGGTTTTGACCGAAATATATGACAGACTGATTCTTGAAACAGGAGTATAATTTCTTTTTTACAGGACATAAATGATGTATCAGGCTTCTGAATTGGAGGTTACATATGAGAGTTACCAATAAGATAATGCAGAACAATACTTTATATAACATCAACCAGAACAAAGTATTGCAGGATCAACTCCAGACACAGATTACAACCAGAAAGAAAGTTAACAAGCCTTCGGAAGATCCCGTTGTTGCAATAAGAGCGTTAAGACTTCGAAGCAATCTTAACCAGGTTTCTCAATATTACGAAAGAAACATTCCCGATGCGCAGCAGTGGTTAAACCTCACTGAAGTATCCATCGACTCGACCGTCGGAGTAATCTCCGGGATGATTGACGAATGCAGAAGAGGTTCCAAGGGAAGCCTTACCACTGATGACAGAAACGTTATTCTCGACAGTTTAAAGCAGCTTCGCGGAGAAGTTTATGCCACGGGTGATGCCGATTATGCCGGAAGAACGATTTTTACCGGATACAGAACGGATATGAAACTCACTTTCCAGGGCAACGAGACGAAGTCATATTCGATTACCGAGCAGTTAAACAATCTTAATGTGGATTCGTTCACATATATAAATACCGGAAACTTAAGAACGTTAAACGAAACCAATTACGATTCGGCTACGATTTCCTCTGAGCAGGATATCACGAGTTCGCAGGTTTTCAGAATCCGTCTTGCATACGATAAGCTCGAAAGCGGAACGGTTCCCGTAATCAACAGAACCATCGGATATGATACCGACGGAAATCCCACACAGGTTTCACTGCTGACGCCCACCGTAAGCTCGCAGAGCGCAACACCCGATCCTTACAGAGTTGCAGGCGATCCTTCCTGTGCCGATTACGATCCCGATGCGGTAATCTTCATACCCGAGACCGGGGAAATCCTTCTCGGAGAAAATGCTTACAATACGGTAATGGCACTTGCTCCCGAAGAAGAAATCACGATTACTTACGAGAAAGCAGACTGGTTAACCGGAGATTTAAGACCCGAGCATTATTTCGCGTGCGAATCTGACGGCATCGAATACAACAAGAGTTATCTTACCGAAGAGGGAAAGAACAGCAAGCAGGTTATTTCATACGATGTCGGATTCAATCAGCAGATTGAAATCAACACGACTGCGGACGAAATCTTCAAACCGGGTATCGGTAGAGAAGTGGACGAACTTATCAATCTTCTCGAAAAACTCGGCGAAATCGATACGGTTGTCAAAAAGCTTGAAAGCATGCAGGGCAATGTTGCATACACTCAGGCCCAGGTAAACGAAAAACTTGATACGGCCAAGAAGGCACAGGCCTATCTTGAAGATACAATTCAAAAAAGTTTTGAGAAGGGAATCACATCCTTCCAGAATCATTTGGAAAGCGCCAACTCCGCACTTACCGCGGTAGGAAACAGAAGTCTTCGTCTCGAACTCGTCGAAAACAGACTGAACGCGCAGAAGATGAGCTTCGAACAGCTCACAAGCGAAAACGAGGATGCGGATCTCGAAGATCTTGCGGTAAGATTAAAGAGCGCAAACCTCACATACGACGCGGCTTTGGCGGCTACGGGAAAGATGCTTAACACATCGCTGTTAAATTATATTTAAAAAAGTTTTATAAATATGGGTGATAAAAAATAAAAAATTGCCGATATATTTATAGTAAACGTTTATGGACCTTTACAATTAAATAATAAAAGCATGGGGCTTTTATAAAAGAACAGGCTGACATGAGGTCGGCAGAAAGGTGGTAATAACATGATTATTAACACAAGATTATTCAATGAAGTAATGGTTGACGATGAGAAAAATATCAATTTCCCCGGCGGAATCATCGGATTTCCTGACCTTCAAAACTTCGTTCTTATTCATGACGAAGAAAAGAGCGATGGCGGTATCAGATGGATGCAGTCCGTAGAAGAACCCAATTTTGCAATGCCGGTTATCGATCCTTTGATCGTTGTTCCCGATTACAACCCTCAGGTTGAAGAAGATCTCTTAAAGAGACTCGGCGAATTCGGCGAAAGCGATCTTTTGGTTCTTGTTACAATTACGGTACCTCACGATCTGACCAAGATGACAATCAACTTAAAAGCACCCTTCGTAATCAATACAATCACAAGGAAAGCTTGTCAGATTATAGTTGAAGATTACGAAGTAAAGTTCCCTATTTACGAACTTTTACAGCAGAAGAAAGAGGGTGAATGATATGTTAGCGTTAAGCAGAAAGAAAAACGAGGCAATCGTTATTAACAACAACATTGAAATTACCGTTCTGGAAGTAAAAGGCGAACAGGTAAAAATAGGCATCAATGCACCAAAAGAAGTGCCTGTATACAGAAAAGAAGTATACGTACAGATTCAGGAATCAAACCAGGAAGCCACAAATGCAGGCGGAATCGAATCCCTGAAAAGCCTATTGTAAATGTTGTGTGCTGTACAACATTTAAGATATCCCGGAAGGTCAAAAGCCTTCCGGGAATTTTTTTTGCAAAAAAAACAAATTTACGGTAAAGTTATCATTAATATTTCCGATATAACAAATAGGAAAACTATATTTCCCTCTTTTTGCGACCTTTTTTACGGAGGGATGAGGTAACATAGATAATGCATTACGATAAAATGCGAGATATAATCACACGGAGGTGATAATTATGATCGAACCGTTAGGAAGCGTAACTGTACTTCAGGCAGAACCTTACAAAGCACAGGTACAGCCCACTCAGCCGGTTGAAACAACCACGGAAGGAACAAAGATTGATTCTCAACCCATGGTTGATGCTACAACCAAGGGCGTTGAAAGTGCGGGAGAAAAGCAAAGCGAAGGCATGCAGCAGGAGCTCACCAATGAGCAAATGCAACAGGCAATGGCTACGAATGAGCAGCTCCGCAAAGCAGTCGATGACATTAACAAGAAGATGATCACCAACCAGAATTCCGAGCTCCAGTTCGGTATCCATGAAGGTACTCATCGTGTAACGATTAAGGTTATCGACAGAGAATCCAAAAAAGTAATCAGAGAATTGCCGCCCGAGAAGACTCTTGACATGATTGCCAAGGCTTGGGAACTCGCGGGCATTTTGGTAGATGAAAGAAGATAAGGAGGAAATCATATGGCATCCAATAAAATAAGAATGTCCGGAATGGTTTCCGGAATGGATACGGAAGCGCTCATCACTGCGCTCACCAGTAATCATAAAACAAAAGTGGATAAGGCAAAGGGCGAACAGAAGAAATTAAGCTGGACGCAGGATGCTTGGAAGAGTATGAACTCTAAAATTTACGGTTTATATTCCGGCAAATTGTCCGCAATGAGATTTTCGGATTCGTACAACAAGAAGGTTACTACGTCTTCAAGTTCTGCTCTTAGCGTAGTTGCCGGAGGAAGCGCAGCGGAAGGAACAATGACCGCAAAGGTTAAAGCCGTAGCCAAGGCGGGATATATCACCGGTGCGGAACTTAAGACAACCGATGGCGGAAAGGTTACTCAAGATACGAAATTAACCGAACTCGGAATAACAGCAGGATCGAAAATATCCCTGACTGTAGCAGGCGAAGCCAAAGAGATAGAAGTAACCGAAGATATGACCATGTACGGTTTCACTACCGAATTAAGGAATGCCGGCGTTAACGCGAATTTTGATGTTGCAAACAAGAGATTGTTTATAAGCGCAAAAGAGACCGGAGCTGATAAAGATTTCAAATTTACGGACGGAACAGAAGCATTAAACAAACTGGGTCTTACCGCCAAAGCCGGATCCAACAGAATTTACGGATCTGATGCGGAACTCGAATTAAACGGAGCAACATTTAAATCATCTTCCAATACTTTTAAGATTAACGGTTCGACATATACTGTTAATGAAGTAACAGATGAGAATATTACTCTTAAAACAACGACGGATACTTCGGGTATATATGACACCATTAAGAATTTCTTCAAAGACTATAACGAAACAATCAATGCGATGGCAAAAGCTTATAATGCCGAATCGTCCAGCAAATACAGCATGCTCACCGATGAAATGAAGGATGTTATGTCCGAGAAGGAAGTTGAAGAATGGGAAGGCAAGATAAAAGATTCTCTTCTCAGAAAAGACGAAAGCTTAAATGCAATTATGTCGGTGATGAGAGATGCGATGTCTTCACAGATTGAAATCGACGGAAAGAAATATACACTTGCCGATTTCGGAATTGACAAACAAAGTTATCTCACGGCCGATGCTAACGAGAGATATGCTTATCATATTGACGGAGATAAAGACGATGAAGTTTCCGCAGGAAAAACAGATAAGTTGAATGCTCTTATAGCTGAAAATCCGGAATTGGTAGGAAAATTCTTTTCGGAATTATCCAATAAGCTTTATCAGGCTATGGATAAAAAGATGGCTTCTACCGAATACAGTTCGGTTTACAAGGTTTATAACGACAAGAAGATGCAGACTGAATACAACAGTTATACAAAGAAGATAGCTGATTTGGAAGCTAAGCTTACTGAGGCGGAAGACAGATATTACAAGAAATTCGGACAGATGGAATCGATGCTTTCCAAGCTGAATGATTCTTCGTCATCCATTTCTGCATTATTTAATATGTAATTCAAGCGGAATCACCGTTGGTTTCGTTTAGGTATGAAGAATAAATCAACGAAAGAGCGGTGATTCCGAATTTTATTATCCGGAGGAACATACTAGATGAACAATCCATATGATCAGTATCAGAAGAGCAAGATACTTACGGCATCTCCTGCAGAACTGACACTAATGCTGTATGAAGGCGCTATAAAATTCGGAAACATTGCAATAGCGGCAATGCGACAGGAAAAGAAGGATATCGAAAAAGCCCATATCAACATAGTAAAAGTTCAAAAAATAATCGAAGAATTCCGATGCACTCTTAACTGGGATTATCCGGTTGCTCAGGATTTTGATAACGTATATGTATACCTTCTTCAAAGACTTCTTCAGGCTAACATGGCAAAAGATCCGGAAATAATGGAAGAGGTTGTGGGTCATTTGAGAACAATGCGCGATACCTGGGTTGAAGTAATGAATAAGAATAAAAGAGGAGAAGTGTAAGCTTCTCCTTTTTGAGATAAAAAGAATCTGATTATTCTATAGATAGGAGTCGATATGGATAATTATTTAAATGTATTAAAAGACAGTCTTATAAAAAAAGAGAGCATTCTTTCTGAATTGATTTCAAAAAGCGAAAACCAGGCAATAATAGTCAAGGCAGAACAGGTTGATTGGGAAAAGTTTACGCAAATTGTGGACGAGAAGGGCGTACTGATTGACGAAATAATGAAACTTGATGACGGTTTCGAAGCGCTTTACGAGAGAATCAAAGAAGGCCTTGAAGAAAACAAGGATAAATATAAAGACATAATAACGGAAATAAAAACCCTTGTTAAATCCGTGACTGAGAAGAGTGCCGATCTGCAGGCCATAGAATACAGAAACAAAACGATCATCGAAACAGCTTTTTCCAACGCAAGAAAAGAAATAAAACAATCAAAACTCGGTCAAAAGGCGGCAGCGGATTATTACAATAAAATGAATAAAATTAATACCATAGATCCGCAATTGATGGACAAAAACTGCTAAAAATTTTTGAAAAAATTTTTGATTTTGGGGTTAATTTTACCAAAAGATTTCCGATATAGTATTTACAAGTAATAAAGTTACTGTTAACTTAAGTAATTAATCGGATGGAGCGTACGGCCGGAAGATTGATTGCGGAAAACAGAGTGGCAAGGAAGCCACCGGAAATTCAAGGAGGAAAAAAATATGGTAGTACAGCACAATTTAAGAGCAATGAATTCCAACAGAATGTTGGGCGTAACAGCAAATCAGCAGTCAAAGTCAACTGAGAAGTTATCTTCGGGTTACAAGATTAACCGTGCAGCAGATGATGCAGCAGGTCTTGCTATTTCCGAGAAGATGAGAAAACAGGTTCGTGGCCTTACAAAGGCTGTTGCAAACGCACAGGATGGTATTTCTTGTGTACAGACAGCTGAAGGCGCATTGGCAGAAGTTCACGATATGCTTCAGAGAATGAACGAACTTGCAATGCAGGCAGCTAACGGAACAAACTCTACAGTTGATACAGGATATCTTAACGATGAGGTTACTCAGCTTAAGACTGAAATCAACAGAGTTGCTAATACTGTAACATTCAACGATCAGAACCTTCTCGACGGTACTTTCACAGGAAAGAACCTTCAGGTTGGCTTTACAGCAGCAGATCAGATTACACTTAGCATTGATAGTATGAAACTTGCTGATCTTGACATCAGTTCGTTAAATATTACTGCAGCATCGGATGCAGCAGCAGCTATCGACAAAACCGGTAAGATCAGTACATCTATCCAGGCAGTTTCTAAGTTAAGATCTGACCTTGGTGCAGTTCAGAACCGTCTTGAGCATACAGTAAACAACCTTAACAACGTTGTTGAAAATACTCAGGCAGCTGAATCACAGATTCGTGATACAGATATGGCTTCTGAAATGGTTAAGTACTCGAACAACAACATTCTTGCTCAGGCAGGAACAGCTATGTTGGCTCAGTCTAACCAGGCTAATCAGAATGTATTATCATTACTTGGATAATTTATCCATCAAGTCAACAAAAAGGAATCGGGTAACCGATTCCTTTTTTTATAATAATTTGTTGAGAAAGTATCATTATAGTATAATTAATTTGATGGGATTATGACTTTCGGTACAAAAGGAATTGAAAATGAATCAAAATGACATTGAAAAAATAAAGACGATGTTCGAAGAAAAGATAAATAACCCCGATGCTTCTTCTCTGGAAGCAATGGCATCTTTTTTAATGAGTCCTATCGGAAGGGTTGCAATACAAAAAGACAAACAGATTGAAATGATTTATAAATTTATCCAGGCCTCGTTTATGGAAAAGGAAGACAAGCGAATGGATTTCTTTTTGAAAAACCGGTCAATTGAAAAAATGGATTATTGGGACGGAATTATAAGAAATATTCTTTATCGGATATATTCGGATTATTTGGATGATGAATTGATAAAAATGATTAATCATGTTTTAGAAGAAAACATTTCGGTATATATTTTTTTGGTGTATTCGGGATACTTTAATGAGAACGGAGACAGGGTAATAGTTGTTTTGTCAAAGATATTGGATTCAATCGGAGAAAAAATCAAAAGTATTCTTTTATTGAATGCAGCGGACAGAATGTATCAAAACAATAAAGAAATATTGGTCGACCTTGCAAAAAAATACACGGAAATCGGAATGGAATCCGAAGCTCTGGAAATATCGAAGAAACTGGGGAAATTAGAGGAATCGAAACATGAATCTGAAAGATAATAAATTTTGTTTTATTCTTTGTATAAATGATGAAAAAAAACTGGATGAATGTATAAATTACATTAATCGTCTTGAGATTCCTGAGGGTTATGAGATAGATTTCCTCAGCGTGGAAGACAGTCGTTCCATGGCAGAAGGATATGAGGAGGCTCGCGTTTCAACAGATGCGAAATATAAAATCTATCTTCATCAGGATACATATATTGTCAATGTTAACATTCTTTTTGATTTGCTCAGAATATTTAAAAGCAAAAAAAAAATAGGCGCTATAGGCGTTATGGGATCGGAAGATATTCTGGGAAACAGAATATCAAAATTAAGCGAGGTATACGGAAAAGTAATAAGTCAAAGATGGAATGAAAATTCGTTTACAGACAAAGAATCCTATAAAGACAGTTATACTAATGTTATAGATGGAACGTACCAAGAAGTCGGATGCCTATGGGGATGTTTTATAGCTACACAATATGACGTTAAGTGGGAGAAACTGTTTGACGGTGATTGGAAATATTATGCTGCTGCTTTTTGTTTGGCAATGCAAAGAGAAGGATATAAAACGGTTGTGGCCAATCAGGATAAGCCATGGTGCATCCATGACGGAAACAACGAGGGATTAAGTTTCAACAAAGAAATTACGGATATACTGAAAAATAAATATCCTGATGAAGTAGACGACAGAGTATGTAAAAGAGTTCTGATCTGTTATTCGGAGATAATGTATCCTGCCATGGAAATAGCTTTAAACAGACAGGGATACTGTGCTGAAGCATATAATGAGAGGGTAACTTTTTTAAAGAAAAACCCGGAAACAACCGAAAGGCTGGCAGATTGGATTTCCGAAAACGATTATCTTTGCGTGTTCAGTTATAATTTTTCACCAAACGTGGCAGAGGCGGCGTATAAAAACGGAATCGATTATATTTCGTGGGCATGGGATTCTCCGCATGAATCACATGCGTTTGTCTCTGCGAAATTTGATACGTCAAAAATATTTACCTTTGATAAATTCGAATGCGAAAGACTGCGGGAAACGGGAATTCCGCATGTTGAATATTTACCTTTGGTTACAGATGTTTCTATGGCATCGCAACTGTTGATTTCAAAAGAGGACGTTGAAAAGTATTCCGATGATATTTCTTTTGTAGGTCAGATGTACAGCAGCGCTATCTTGGATTTGGCTAAAGAATCATACAGCGAAAAAAACCGTGAAAAGGTAAACAAAATGATATCATCCGAACTGTGTGATTGGCGGAATCCCGATAAAATGTTTGAATACTTAGATGATGAGTTAATGAACGAGTTTTATTTGCATGATGAAATGGGAAATATAGACTATTACAACAAGTCACATTTTTACATTATGGTGTTAAGAAGTTTTGCGAATTTGGAGAGGATTGAGATTTTAAACAGTCTGGCAGAGAGATTTAAGGTTGACATTTATACGAAAGGAAATACGGATAAATTAAAAAATGTTAACATTCACGGAACGGTTCATAATTTAACGGAAGCACCAAAAATATTCCGTTTAAGTAAGATAAATTTAAACATAACAACGCGAAACATACGATCCGGCGTTCCTCTCAGAGTCTTTGATATTATGGGTGCAGGCGGTTTTGTTTTGACGAATTATCAAAAAGAAATAGATGATTTGTTTGTTGAAGACAAAGAAATCGTATGTTACAGAACACTTGAAGAGTTGATTGAAAAAGCGGAATTTTATCTCAAACATGATAAGCAAAGAAAAGAAATAGCGCTAAACGGATATAACAGGGTAAAAAAAGATTACAATTACGAAAAGGCTATAAAACAATTGTTTCAATAGGTTGAGAGGATATATCGATAATGAAGCCAAACAAATTTAATGAAGTAAAAAACGGTTTTTATGTTCCGGCATTGATGAAACGTTCGTGGTATGCACAAATTGAAGTTCTGAAATATGTTGATTCGATATGCCGCCAAAACAATTTGGTTTATTTTGCTGATTACGGTACTCTTTTGGGTGCGGTCAGACATAAAGGTTTTATTCCGTGGGATGATGATATAGACATAGGAATGAAGAGGGCAGATTATGAAAAATTGAAAGAGATACTTCTTAAACAACCTTCCGAGAAATTCAGAATAAAATGTTTTCAAAATTCTTTGGAGCAAATCAATTTTAATATGTTGGTCATTAGTAACTATGGTGCCAGCTCTGACAATCGACAGATGGATGAATTTCATGGATTTCCTTTTGAAACGGCAATAGATATATTTCCGTATGACTACCTTCCGAAATCCGAAGAGGAAAAGAAAAAATTAATTGATGAGATAGCATATTCTGCGCAAACGCTTGAAATGTGCGAACCCGATTCCAAAGCGGATTCAAAAGATTTATCCGAAAGAATAAAAAGAATAAGCGAAACAAGCGGAATGCAGATTGATCAAAGCAAAGATTTGAAAAATCAGATAAATCAGGCAACAGAGAAAATAATATCCAGGTATGTCGATTCGGAATCTGAGGAAATAGCAATCATACCTGAGTGGATAAAGAATCATAATATACGATTAAAAAAAGATATATTTGAGAATTATATATATATACCGTTTGAAAATATCGAGATTCCCGCTGTTTGCAACTATGAAAGCATTCTAAACACCGAATTTGGGGAATATGTCACACCTTATCTTGATAATAACGGGCATGGATATCCTTTTTTTGAAAGGGAAATTCAGATGATTTTAAAGGAACATCCGAACTCGAACGTTCACAGATTTTCATTTAATGCCGATAGTCTGAAACGAATGGAAACTCACGAGAAAAAGACATTTGATTTCCAAGGCAGTATTGACGCATTGGAAAGCGTTTCGTCGTTCTTTCTTTCCCTGACGAATAATTCGATAATAAACAATTCGGAAGAATTATGTGATTGCATTGAGAAAATACAGGGAATAACCATATCGGTGGGGAATCGTATAGAAACGGGATTGCTTTCAAACAGAAACAATATAGTTAAGCTTGTGAGTGAGTGTTGTGAACTCATGTATGAATTGTATGTTTCGGCAGAAAATAATACCGAAGCGATAACGGAATATGTAAATGAGATAAGAGAGTGTTTGCAAAAAATCAAATCCGAAATAATAAACGGTAAGGAAGAAAAAAAGAAAAGGGTTGCTTTTATTTTTGAACGAAAAGAAGAGTTTGACTATTTAAAGCCGTTAATTGAGAGCAAAGCAGCCGATGAACAAAATGTTATATATGCCATACCTGTTCCGTACTACGAATATACCGACAGAATGGAAAGAGGAGAATTGTGTTTTGAAGAGGAATTGTTAAGCGAAGATAATATTTTCGATTTCCGCTCTTTTGATTTTGAAAACGAATATTTTGATGAGCTTTATTACACAAACGCATATGAAGAGTATGATTGGGGACGTTTTGTTGCACCTTTATTCTTCTCCGGAAATTTGCAGAGAATGTCTCCAAAGATATCGTTTGTACAAAGTTATGCGGTTGATGATTTTGATACGGATAATATGCGAATGATGTATACATTCGGAGAATATGTCCGTACTCCAGGTGTGATTCATGCGGATGAGATACTGGTACAATCGGAAAGAATGAAAGTAGATTTTGAAGAAATATTGACGGAAATGTCCGGAGAGGACATGAGAATGTACTGGAGAGAAAAGATTAAAAGCATCAACAATATTATTGAGGTCCAAAGAGATAAACAAAGCGATAAAAACAGATGCGAAAACAGAGTTTTCATATATATCAATACCAGTCAATTATTCTCGCTGAAAACAAAAAAAATCAAACAGGTTGACAGTGTGATAAAAGAACTGTATGGATTTAAAACGGATATCTGTTATGAAGAGGCGATAGATAAATACTTGAAAGATATAGATCCGGCGACTTACGATTCTTTTAGAAAATACTTAGAGCAATTGACAAAGCAAAAGGATATAAGAACGATAAAACCCGAAGAGGTTGACCCGCAAAAATACACTGCGTATATAGGAGACAGGGGATTTTGGGTAAACGAATTCTCCCGTGAAGGGAAAAAAGTCAGATTATTTGTAATAGAACCGAGTGATGAAACTCTTTTCGGTGTTTTCAATTATGCAAAATAAGAGGTTTCCGGTATGAATATCCTTTACTATTTTTGGAATGAAAACAGCAAAGATGACTGTGTCGAATGTCTGAAAAAACAAGGTCATAATGTAAAAGTATGGGAAAAGAAATTTAGAAATTATAATTCTGATTCTGACTTTTCGGAGTCTCTTATTTCGGAAATTAAAAAGTTTTCTGCGGACTGTGTTTTTTCTTTCGATTATTTTCCGTTATTATCTCAGGGAGCACAGGAAGAAGGCGTTTTGTATGTTTCTTGGGTTTATGACTGCCCGCACTATACTCTTGAATCGGAAACCCTGTCCAATGAATGCAATAACGTTTTTTTGTTTGACTATGCATTATACGATATGTACAGAACACAGGGATTTAAAACGGTTTATTATATGCCGCTGCCGGTAAATGTACAACGATTGAAGAAAATCGGCTCAAAACGCTTAGTCAACGGACATGCGGTATACCGACATGATATTTCTTTTGTGGGATCGCTTTATAATGACGAACACAATTATTTTGATCAAATAAATGTTCTTCCCGATTATTTAAAAGGGTATCTTGATTCAATAATCGGGGTTCAGGAAAAAATATACGGGATGGATTTAATCGGGGAACTGGTAACCGATGAAATGTGTGAAGAAATCGGAAAATACGTAAAGGTTTCTCTGGGCGAAGGGTTCAGAGACAATCGAAATAATATTTTAAGAGATATAATCAGGAAGAAGGTTACCGTTAACGAGAGAAAGACTCTATTAAGTTTGTTGGGAAACAATTACAGTGTGGCTTTATACTCGGGAGTTAATCCTCCTAAAGGGATGAATGTAGAGTATTTTGGAACGGTTGATTATTTAAAAGAAATGCCGAATGTTTTTTTGGAAAGTAAGATTAATTTAAATATTTCGCTGAGAAGTATTTTATCGGGAATTCCTCTTAGGGTGGTTGATATTCTCGGGGCAGGCGGATTTTGCATGACTAATTACCAACTCGAACTGGAAGAGTATTTTGAAAACGGGAAAGAATTGGTATGGTTTGACAGTCGCGAAGATATGTTGGATAAAACAGAGTATTACCTGAAACATGATTCCGAGAGAGAAAAAATAGCGCTATATGGAAATCGTGCGGCTGAAGAAATATTCTCATATGAAGTCTTATTACGGAAGATTATGGAATGTGTTTAACTTAGAAAATAAAGGGGGATAAAATGGATAATTTAAACCAATCGGATGAAGCAAAAAGAATCAGAGAGGAAGCGGCTGCCAAAATCGAACTGTCGGAAGATTTGACGAACAGAGATCTGGGAAGAAAGAAACATAGATGCAAAGTGTGCGGTTGCGAAGGAATGTATAAAACATTCCTGGCAAGGGAAATGATGCAAAAAAAGAAAGATGAATTCGAATATTTCGAATGCGAAGAATGCGGATGTCTGCAGATAGCGGAAATTCCCGATAATCTTGGAGACTATTACGGCGAGGGGTATTACAGTTTTTCGTTGCCGGAGGATCCGAACAGGCAATATTCTTCTTCGGCAGTAAACTTTGACAAAATTCTTGATGTAGGTTGCGGAAGCGGGGTATGGCTTGTGAAGCTTGCCGAATTGGGGTATGCGAACCTTTTTGGGTGTGATCCGTTTTTAAATAAAGATTTAAGGCAAGGTGACAGGGTTTATATAAGGAAATGCACAATCCATGAAGTGGAGGGCGACAAAACATTTAAAATGGTTCATATGGGCGATTCATTTGAACATATGACTGATCCCCTTGAGGCTTTACAAAGCGCAGAAAGATTAATAAGCGATAACGGGTGTATCGTAATGGACATACCTACATATCCCAATATAGCCTTTGATATGTTTCAAACGCATTGGTATCAGTTGGATGCCCCAAGACACATATTCCTTCATTCCAGAAAAAGTATTGAATATCTTGCCGATAAAGCGGGATTGAAGGTTGCAAAGTTCAAATACAATTCCAACAATTCGCAGATAATAAAAAGTTTCTTTTATAAGAACGGGGTGTCATTTTTTGAGATTACGCCGGAACTTGTCGGAAGGTATTTTACTGTAGAAGACATTGAATCCATTAATGCAAACTGCGAAGAATGCAACAGGAACGGATATGGGGATCATATGGAAGTGTTATTGGTAAAAAAGAAGATAATTCCTGAAAACTAAAACTTAAGCAATTGCATAACGCGGTCTTCGTATGAAAAATACGAGGCCGCTTTTTGTTTGCCGGATACGGCAATCGAAGAGAGCAGATCCTTGTTTGAGAGATAATAATCGGCTTTGCATACGGCATCTTCGATGCTTTCGTACATGATAACATCTTCGCCGTCCGCGAAGCATTCCGCAAGTTCCGGCTGGAAATTGGAAAATAAAACTCCGCCTGCCCCGAGAATATCCAGCGCTCTTAAAGGAATGCCGGATTCGATGCTTTTAAGAGTGGGGCATAAATTTAAAGAACTGTTTTGGAAAACGGCATACATATTGTCAAAATATTTAACGGGACCGCAAATCTTAACTTTTTCCGAGATATCGGGTTTTTCGCCGGTATAGAATTTTACGTTGTGATTTTCGGATAATAACTCCAAAAGGAGTGTTCTTTCCACATGCGTGATCTGAGAATTGATGGCGTAAGCCAGACCTTTTTTATTTAATGTAATGTTCGAAGATCCAAATTTTGCGTAAGCAGAATTAAGAGAGTCCAGAAGCGAATCGGGAATGGAATTTTCAACGAAATTGCTTCCGTAGATTCTGAATTGGGCCTGAAATAAGGCTTCAACGTAACCTTTGGAGTAATCATCGGCGCAATACATCAGATTATCAATTACCGAATCGTAGATTTTTCCGACAAAAGAGATGTCGGCTTGGTATTTTTGGCGGGTGGATGCATCGAAAGAAAGCTTATCGATTCTTTCGACATTGACCGCCAGAGGGAGATGCTGCACATTAGTAAATCCCATGGAATTAAACCGCTCGGTTTCCGAACGGTCAAAAAGATAAATATGATTGGTATCCATATTAAAATAATCGGATAACTGTTCTGCCAAGGGCGAATCGTAAGACCAGGAAATGTACGGGATGCCGTGTTCTTTTGCCGCCATGGCAATAAGCGGAAAGAAATTGATGCTTAAAATACAGTCATATTGCTTGCGTTTGAGCATCAAATCCAGTCTTTCGCTGAAGAATTCGTCTTCAAAACGGTTGTTGAAACAATAATACATTTCATCAACTTCGTGACCGAGTTTTTCTATTGCTTCTTTTGTATCCCGGAAAGTGAAACTTCCCATATCAAACATTAAAATATGCATAGGATTTCCTTATAAGCTATGATCTGAAAAAGAAAAGGTTAATACTGAGTAATTTATCAAGATACTTCTCGTTGGAGAGATTGTTTTTATTAATAAAATGAAACTGTCTGCAGTCTAAAAGATTGTAAAGAACGGAATCCGTAAGTGTTCCCAATTCGAAACCTGCGAGATTATACGAGATAAGCAGATCCGGAGCTTCTGTCTGAATATAATCACTCAGTCGTTTTCTGCGGGCACTGTCGGAGGTGTCCATATAAACGATTTCTGCAGAGTTATTTCCCTCAATCAAGCCTCTTATCTGATTTCTCAAAACTTTACCCATGTTTTCAAGGCTCTCTTCGGATGAAGAGTTAAAGGCATTGAACAGGTCTGAAAGAACCTGTTCTTTGGAGGGTTTTGTATTTAATTCATCATAACTGATTACCGCAATTTTCATAATGATATTATATCGCAAAATATTTAGAAAAAACAATTTCTGAATTATGCAAAGATTATCCTGAATTTAGCCAAAACAGGAAAAATATGTTATAATATACAAAAGTGTACTTATGTTTGAATTGTTTATTGTGTGGGGGGAGAGAACATGGTCACTGCAATAATCTTATCCGGCGGAAGCGGAACGCGTATCAATCCCGATGTGCCCAAGCAGTACATCGAAGTCGAGGGAAAGATGATAATCGATTACTCGCTCGATGTTTTTGTCAATTGCGAAGCGATTGATTACTTCTGCATCATTGCCGATTCTAAATGGAGAGAATCTCTCGAAGAAATCATTTCCGAAAAGAATAAGGATAAATTCATCGGATTTGCCGAGCCCGGAGAACATCGGCAGATATCGATATTTAACGGCCTTCGTTATATCAATACGATGTTTGAGGGTAATATTTCCGATGAAGATTTAGTCCTGATACATGATGCGTCAAGGCCCAACATAACATGCAACATGCTTATGCGTTATATAAACGGGGTAGGTACGTCGGATTACGACAATACCTCTTTTGACGGAGTTGTTCCCGCGCTTTCCGTAAAAAATTATATTTACCAGAGTCTTGACGGCGAAAAGATAACGGGACTTCTCGAGAGAGATACTCTTTATTCCGGACAGTCGCCCGAAGTATATATGTTTAAAAAATATTTAAAGGCCAACGAAGCCCTGCTTCCCGACAGGATCAAAGAAATCCGAGGCTCGGCCGAACCCGCGTTTATGGCAGGCATGAATATTCTTTTGGTTGAAGGCAGTACGAGAAATTACCAGATAACCACGCAGGAAGATTTGGACCGATTTGTCAGAGAGCAGATGAACAGAAATATGTTAATCAAAAAAACCGAGGCTGAATAATTCAGCCGAAGAACTTTAGACTCCTGTCAGTTCTTTATGCGCAAGCCGCTTGCGGTTTGCGCATCTTTTATATTTCGTACGGTATATTTTGACTTTGCAAAAACTTTACAGAACCGTCAATAAGTGATATATTCAAGGAGAAGCGTTCAAATCTGCCGGACGCCCCGACAAAAATGAACAGCCCCGGGCTGTTTAAATCAAAGGAATCAATAATGGAAAAACTTACTGAAAAACAATTTTACATACTTGAAAAGTTCGCATTTTCCGAAGAAATCCTCTCTCAGAGGGATTTGGAAAAGCTCACGCTTTATTCGCTCGGAACCGTTAATAAAGTCGTTCGTGAACTTACAGATATGAACTGTATTGAAGACGGAAAGATAACGCCCGAGGGTTTTGCGGCGCTTGAGCCCTATCGTGCAAAAAGAGCGATCTTTATAGCTGCGGGCTTCGGTTCAAGGCTTGCGCCCATAACATTCAATACTCCAAAGCCCCTTGTCCGCGTTCACGGAACACGCATCATCGACCGTCTTATCGAATCCTGTCTTCAGGCGGGAATAGAGGAAATCTACATTGTCAGAGGATATCTTGCGGAACAGTTCGACCAGCTTTTGTACAAATATCCGATGGTTAAATTTCTTGAAAATCCCGTTTACAACGAGGCCAATAACATAAGCTCCGCGCTGGTTGCCAGACACCTTCTTTCGAATGCGTACGTTTTTGAGGCCGATCTTTTGATTTCGAATCCGTCGATAATCAAAAAATACCATTACACTTCGGATTTTCTCGCCATCAAAAAAGACCGCACCGACGATTGGTGTTTCGTCGTCAAGGACGGAGTAATCGTCGAGGAAAAAGTCGGAGGAGAGGGCGACAATCTCTGGCAGATGGTCGGAATATCCTACTGGAACGAAGAAGACGGCAAATCCCTCGAAAAGGACATCGCGGAAGTGTATTCCTCGCCGGGCGGAAAGGAACGTTATTGGGAACAGGTTCCGCTTGTTTACAAAAAGAGCAATTACGAAGTCGTTGTCAGCGAATGCCGCGATGAGGACATAATCGAAATAGACACGTTTAATGAATTAAAAAACATCGACAAGACATACGATGTCTGAATAAAAGACAAGAATCTTTGCGAAAAAGAGGTTTTGCGAAAGGAAAGAAATGGAAAGCGTAAAAAGAAACATACTCCTTAATCCCGGTCCGTCAACCACCACCGACACGGTCAAATATTCTCAGGTGGTTCCCGACATCTGCCCCAGAGAAAAAGAATTCGGCGGGCTCATGAAAGGTTTAAGGGAAGACCTTGTAAAAATCGTACACGGCGATCTCGATAAATACACTTCGGTGCTTTTTTGCGGAAGCGGAACAATAAATATCGACGTATGCATCAACAGCCTTCTTCCCGAAGGAAAGAAAGTGCTTGTCGTAAACAACGGCGCATACAGCGCAAGAGCCGTTGAAGTCTGCGAATATTACGGTTTGCCCCACATCAATCTGACATTCCCCGTGGATGAAAGACCGGATTTAACAAAGGTTGAAGAAACCCTTAAAAACAATCCCGACATCGGACTTGTCCACACGACTCACAACGAAACCGGCACGGGGATCCTTAATCCCATAAAGGAAATCGGAGCTCTTGCACACAAATACAATGCGATTTTTACGGTCGACACAACAAGCACATATGCGATGAGACCGATTGATATCGAAAAAGACAATATCGATTTTTGCATGGCAAGCGCGCAAAAAGGTCTTATGGCATTCACCGGATTGAGTTTTGTCGTTGGTAACAGAAGCATTATCGAACAGTCGGCAAATTTTCCGAAAAGAAGTTATTACTGCAATCTTTTCTTACAGTATGATTATTTCGAAAAGACGGGCGAGATGCATTTCACGCCACCCGTACAGACGATTTACGCCGCGATTCAGGCGTTAAAAGAATATTTCGCGGAAGGGGAGGAAGCAAAATGGGCAAGACACACGAGAGTTTTCAACGCAATCAACGATGGCCTTGACGAACTCGGCTTCAGACAGGTCATAAAGCCCGAATGGCGCGCGGGACTCGTATCTTCCGCAATCTATCCCGACGATTTGAACTGGAGCTTCGAGAAGGTGCATGATTACTGCTACGAAAGAGGATTTACGATTTATCCCGGAAAGATAAGCACCACAAATACCTTCAGACTCTGCGCACTCGGAGCAATCGACGAAGCCGACATCAAAGATTTCTTTAAAGTATTCAAAGAAGCTTTAAAAGAATGCAATGTTTCGGTGCCGGTAAAATATAACTGATATTATTCGGCTTTAATTCCGTCAACGGCTGAAAACAAAACTGAAACGTAAAACGGGGGGAGAATTTAAAATGAAAAAAGCATACACATGTTTTTGCACGGATGTCATCCACGAAGGACATTTGAACATCATAAACGAAGCAAAAAAATACGGTCGTGTCATAGTAGGAGCGCTTTCCGACAAGGCACTTATCCGATACAACAAATTCCCGACAATTTCCCAGGACGAGAGGGTAAAACTCTACAGATCCCTTGAGGGTGTGGACGAAGTCGTGGTACAGGAAGACATGCTTTACGACGATGTAATCACACTTCTTCAGCCCGATTACGTTTTGCACGGGGACAACTGGAAAAACGGTGTGGAAAGCGCCATAAGAGACCATGTAATAAAGCTTCTTGACGCTTACGGCGGGGAACTTGTGGACATTCCTTACACTTATAACGAGAATGTCAAAAAGACAGACCTCCAGCTTCGCGAAAAACTCGCAATGCCCGAGTACAGAAGAAAAAGGCTTCGCAGTCTCCTTGAGATGACTCCCATCGTAAAAGCACTCGAAGCGCACAGCGGCCTTACGGGACTTATCGTTGAAAAAACGGTCGTCGAAAAAGAAGGCAGACTCGATCAGTTTGACGCGATGTGGGTATCTTCCTTATGCGACAGCACGGCAAAGGGCAAACCGGATATCGAACTTGTTGACATGACGAGCCGTTTTCGCACAATTGACGATATCACGGAAGTGACTACAAAGCCTATTATTTTCGACGGCGACACGGGCGGAATGAGCGAACATTTCGTATACACGGTCAGAACCCTTGAGAGAATGGGCGTTTCCGCGATTATCATCGAAGACAAAAAAGGACTCAAAAAGAATTCTCTTTTCGGAACCGAAGTCGAACAGACGCAGGCTTCGATCGAAGAATTTTCGGAGAAAATAAGAGCCGGCAAAAAAGCGCAGCTTACTGATGATTTTATGATTATCGCCCGCATAGAGAGCCTTATTCTCGAAAAAGGAATCGAAGACGCGCTTGCGAGAGCAAAGGCATTTACGGCAGCAGGCGCCGACGGAATAATGATTCACAGCAGAAAGAAAACACCCGACGAAATACTCGAATTTTGCGACCGATTCAGAGCTTTTGATCTCCAAACGCCCATAGTCGTCGTTCCCACTTCTTTTAATTCGATTACCGAGGAGGAACTTGCAAAACACGGCGTGAACATCGTGATTTACGCCAACCAGCTGACGAGAAGCGCTTTTCCCGCCATGCAAAAAACCGCGGAGGATATCCTTAAATATCACAGATCTAAAGAAGCGGACGAGAGACTTATGCCGATAAAAGACATAATCACTCTGATTGACGAACTGTAAAATAATCAAAAAACGGAATTCGGAGAAAATATGAAAGTCGAAAAATTTGTCGAAATACTTCAGGCGGACTTCTTTACCGGAGTTCCCGATTCACAGCTTAAAGCGCTTTGCAATTATCTTTACAATACTTATAAAACGGATTCGGCCCACCACATGATATGTGCGAACGAAGGAAACTGCGTGGCCCTCGCCGCAGGATACCATCTTGCGACGGGCAAAATTCCCGTTGTTTACATGCAAAATTCCGGCGAAGGAAATATCATAAATCCCGTAGCAAGCCTTTTAAACGATAAGGTTTATGCGATTCCGATGATATTTGTTATCGGATGGAGGGGAGAACCCGGAGTTCATGACGAGCCCCAGCACATCTATCAGGGCGAAGTTACAATCAAACTTCTCGACGACATGGACATCGCTTCTTTTGCAATCGGAAAGGATACAACCGACGAAGAAGTTTCGTCGAAAATGGAAGAGTTCTCAAAACTTTTGCAAAAGGGCAAAAACGTGGCTTTCGTCATAAGAAAGGGCGCGCTTTCCTATGAAGAAAAAGTGAAATACAAAAATTCCAATACGATGTGTCGCGAGGATATAATCCGTCATATCGTAAAAGTTACGGGCGAAGACCCGATTATATCCACAACGGGCAAGGCTTCAAGAGAACTTTTCGAAATTCGCGAAGCCGAAGGAAAATCCCATAAATACGACTTTTTGACGGTTGGTTCCATGGGACATGCATCTTCGATTTCGCTCGGAGTGGCATTGAATCAAAAAGACAGAAAGATATGGTGCATAGACGGTGACGGTGCGGCGCTCATGCATATGGGAGCCATGGCGGTAATCGGAAACAACCGCCCCGAAAACCTTGTGCACATCATAATCAACAACGCATCGCACGAAACGGTCGGAGGAATGCCCACGGTTGCGGGAGGCATAGATTTTACGGGACTTGCAAAATCACTCGGATACCCCTCTGCCGTGAGCGTCGATACTTTTGACAAACTTGACGAAGCGTTGAAAAACGCCAAAGAAAAAGACGAATTATCCCTCATCGAAGTCAAGTGTTCGATCGGTGCGAGAGAAGATCTCGGACGCCCCACGACAACAGCGTTTGAGAACAGGGAAAATTTCATGAATTATCTTTTGAAAAAGGACTCGTAAGAGGCGGTTACATTGACAAGAGCGCCTCTTAATTGTATAATTGCGTGAGATTGGGAAAGTGCGGTTGACTTCCCCGTTGGATTTATGAAGAGAGCAGTATGAATAAAGTAAAATTTTTGTTTCTCGCTTCGGTTTTAAGCCTTACGGCAATGTTTTGCGCATGCGACAAAAACGAAACGGGATCTCCGAAAATAAAATACATAGTCGACGGTAAAGAACAGGAATCGGCTCCCGATAAGAATTTTTACAAAGCCGTTTCAATCGAATCGAACAGCAAGGAAGCTTCTATCGTGTGGGATGTTGCTACCTGGTCGCTCGAAGCGGCGAACACTACGGGCAGGGAAACGGTCAATGTTTATTTCGAATATCAGACCAAACCCGTTACCGTTGACGGAATAGGTTTTGATTCGCTTCAGGACGCATTCAATTACATCGGAAGCGGCTCAAAGAGAATATATCTTACAAAAGACGTGACGGGCGGCGGAAATACGGCTGCCGGCGCAGACATAAAAATCGAACTCGGCGGATTTACCATTGACGGAGCGGGTGAAGATACCATTATCAATAACGGCACGATGAAGATTTACGGAGCCGGAACAATCACCAATACCGTTGACGGCGAATATTCCAAGAGTATTGTAAATTACGGTGATTTATCGCTTTACGGCGTAACCGTAACAAATGAAACGGATTCTGTCGCAATCTGGAATTCAGAGAACGGAAGCAGCGTTCTGACCATTGAAAATTCCGATATTTCGCACAGCAAATCCGGCGTTATGACCGTTGTAAATTCAGGCACCATGGAAATCGTAAGCGGTTCGATTTCGGGTGTCGGAGATTCGTTCCATCCCGTGTTGTACAACAACAGGGGCTCGTCCGTATTGACGCTTACGGGCGGCAGCGTTACAAACAATGCCGACGGATACGCAATTTACAACGAATCCGGTGTGATTAATCTCGGCGGAACAACATACAATAATTTGTATAATATGCCTTCCGCCGAATAAAGGATTTAGAAATGATACAGTTTTTATCCGACCTTGCCAAGAACGAGGTATTAATGTCTGCGGCCATAAGCTGGGCGCTTGCGCAGATAATCAAAACAATTATCCATTTGAAAATGACCAAAAAATTTGTTCCCGAGAGACTCATAGGGTCCGGAGGAATGCCGAGCTGCCATTCCGCAGCCGTGTGTGCACTCACAACCTCTCTCGTTATTAACGAAGGGGTAAGTTCATATCTTGTTGCCATCGCGGGACTTTTGGCAATAGTGGTTATGTATGATGCCACGGGAGTTCGAAGGGAAACCGGCAATCAGGCCAAGGTTCTCAACGAATTTATAGATCTTTTCACCAAGAACGGATCGGAATTGTCCAATGACGACAAATTAAAAGAATTCGTCGGACACACACCCCTGCAGGTTTTGTGCGGAGCGCTTCTCGGTATCGCATTTGCGCTTCTTTACTGTCTGGTAATAGTAAAATAATAAAAAAATTTATAATAAAAAAAGCATCCGAGGATGCTTTTTTTTATGCCTGATTTTTAAGCAGGTCCATATATTCTTTCAAAGCGTCGTGCCAGTCGGCAAACATAAAACCGTTTGT
>JAEEGI010007584.1_pt1 | contig 24275 bp, 17 predicted proteins | sample 8958751 | NCBI WGS metagenome assembly JAEEGI01 (sample SAMN16246545, study PRJNA631951) | gut metagenome | biome: gut microbiome; feature: rumen; material: KS-attached | host: Bos | place: Iran: Karaj | collected 2018-10
TGATGACTCTTTTCCCTCATATATTTATGAAGGCTGGGTAGCTCCTAAATGCACATGGGCGAACGTGCCCCACTACCATCCGGACATCGAGATGGTAGCGATCACTGAAGGTAAGATGGCTTATTCTGTTGACGGACGCACCATTATCCTTCGTGAAGGCGATACGATCTTCGTCAATGCCAACCGTATCCATTACAGTATCTGTTTAGATGATAAGGTCGCGAAATACGTTATCTTCGTAGCTGACCCTGCGGTCCTTAATTCCTCCATTGCAGTTGAGATGAAGGCGCTGATGCCTATACTGAATAACCCCGAATTGTCGTATATCAGATTCCGCGACATCAACGAGCGCACCGAGAATATGTTTGAACTCATGATGAAGCTCCCCGGTATCAGACACGACCCGTTCCAGATTACGAAAACATTCTTTGAGATATGGGAGCTCCTGCTAGAACAGAGCAGGACTTACGGCATGGTTGAATCTGAGGTGCTGTCTGATACGCATCAGCACGCTTTTAAGCAGATGATGTACTTTATCCAGCAAAACTATAAAGAGCCGATAACGCTCGAGCAGATCGCAGAAAGCGGCAACATCAGCAAGTCGTTATGCAATAAGCTCTTTAACCAGTATGTCGGCGAGTCACCGATCAACTATCTTCTTCACCTGCGCACCAGAAAAGTCGCTGAGTACTTAAGAAGCTCCCAGGGAAGTCTTGCGGAGATCGCGGCTTTGACGGGCTTTAACGGTGTCAGCTATATGTCTGAGACTTTCAAAAAAATGTTTGCGCAGTCTCCAAGAGAATACAGGAAAACATGGAGCTCACAGACAGGAGAATCCGAACCTCAGAACGAAAGATAGTGTGATTGTTCTTTTCGAGATGTAAAATAGGTTAATCAGGGGGAATCTGTATATGTCAGACTTACTAAGAAAGATCAATTCGCTCGCGCTCTTCGGAGGGCTCAGACAAAAGGATCCGCTCAAGAGCCTTTGCATTTTTCTCAAGGCTACGGAGACACCCGGCACTAAGCTTGAAGAAGTAATTGAAGCTTACAGTGAGTTCGTAAGATCCGTTTACATGGTAAGGCCTGATGCGGATTTCTCAGGCGCTTTGTGGGATATTCTCAAGGAAGATGACAACGCGTATTTCAGGCTTGCTACTCATAATATGCTGGCGCAGAAGAAGGGCGAACAGCCTGTTAAGATGAGCCGTCTGATTGAAGTTGAAGTCGAGCGCGAGCTGGACCTTCTGACCGCTATAGGCAACACGTCATACATCGATCTGCAGAACTTTTTCTACTACGACGGCCACATCGCGCAGTTCAAGACTACCGGTATTGATATGAAGAAGAGGTATATGAATTATCTGTCGCCGGAAGATCTTACCTGATCAGCGCCATGTAAATATAGCAGCCGCCTACCGAGATGACATTGCTCATACTGTGCATGATCATCGGGTATATGATGCTCTTTGTTTTCCTTAAGACAAGTCCGTATACGATTCCCAAGACGAACGCATATAAGACCTGGAACCACGAGAACGTGAAGTAGACCAGGTCGATGTGGGCGATAGCGAAAAGAAGCGAAGATAAGATTATTGCGATCCAGCTGTCTGCCTTGGATTTTTCATTCATATAGTGCATGTAAACAGCTATCGGCAGTGCGCGGAATAAGATCTCTTCTGAAGGTCCTGATAAGAATAACTGGAAGCCCAATGTCCCCAAAACGTTCGTGGAATTAAGCTCATAATCGTAAACCGCTATCGTGCGTGTATAAGATCCTGCGATGTAGACGATCACGTAATAAGCCAGTATCACACCTGTGAAGATCAGTGTGTTAATCACGCCGGACTTTTTATACTTAGGTTTTAACATAAACTCTTTGCCGCGTATCTTCGTGCTGATGACGAGCATGCCCATCAGCGCAACGATCATCTGGACCACATGATGTATAGACAGCTGCATAAAAAGGCCGTCCGGATCGATGGAAGTGCTGTGAAAGAAATGCGCAAAGTATGAACCGAAACGCGATGCCGTAAGCTGAAAGATAAACAGCAGAACAGTAATGCCGGTTACTTTGAGAGCTTTTGCCATTTGCTTATCCTTCGAAAACCGAATCGCAGTATCTCACAGTGCCCATAGCGTCTTTTGCGTAAGCATCGGCACCGATCTGCTCCGCGTATTCGGGTGTCATGACGGCACCGCCTACTACGACCTTGGTGTCAGGCTTTTTCTCGCGCAAAAGCTTGATGGTCTCTTCCATTGAAGCGACGGTAGTGGTCATGAGCGCGGAGAGGCCCACTACTCTTATATCGTTCTCGATGGCGCAGTCGACAATGACTTCGGGCGGTACGTCCTTACCCAAATCGATTACGTCGTAACCATAGTTCTCGAGCATAACCTTTACGATATTTTTGCCGATGTCGTGGATGTCTCCCTTGACGGTGGCAAGTATCAGACGGCCTTTAACGTTTCTGGGCTTGTCGGAAAGAGTTTCCTTGATGACCGCGAAAGCTGCCTTTGCGGCGTCTGCGCTCATGAGGAGCTGGGGAAGGAATATGGTGCCTGCCTCGTAGCCTTTACCTACACGGTCGAGCGCAGGGATAAGCTCTGAATCGATTATCTCAAGTGATTCTCTGCCTGATGCGAGAGCTTCCTTCATGGCTTCCGCAGCGCGTCCCGTAACGCCTCTTTCAATTGCTTCTGCAAGTGTCAGGACTGTGTTAGATGAAGCTGCGGATGTGTTTTTCGAGCTCGCTGCAGCGATGCCTGAGCCTGCTACATAGTCGCTGAATGCACCGATGAATTCTTCGAGCTTGGGATCGAGATTCATGAGCGCGTTGAACGAACGGTAGGAGGCCATCATGGGACCGTTGCAGGGGTTGATGATGGCGCAGGACAGACCGTTCTGCATAGCCATTGTAAGGAAATACGAATTGATGAGCTCTCTTGCGGGAAGTCCGAAAGAGATATTGGATACGCCTAAGATGGAGTGGCCGTTAAACTGATCTCTTACGCCCTTTACGGTATCGAGAGTAGCGATTGCCGAATTAGGATCTGATGAGATGGTCATGGCAAGACCGTCTATGACGATATCCTTTCTGGGGATACCATATTTGTCAGCTGCTTCGTAGATGCGCTTAGCGATGGCAAGTCTTCCTTCGGCAGTAGCGGGAATGCCGTCTTCATCAAGCGGAAGACCTACGAGTACGCCGCCGTATTTAGCGACCAGAGGCATGACGGCTTCGATGTTCTCGATCTTGCCGTTAACGGAATTAACCATCGGCTTACCGTTGTAGATGCGAAGGCCGCGCTCTAATGCTTCGATATCTGTCGTATCGAGCTGAAGAGGAAGATTTGTGATCGACTGGATCTTTAAGATAACGCTCTCCATCATGACGGGCTCATCGATCTCGGGAAGACCGACATTGACGTCAAGGATATGCGCGCCGGCTTCTTCCTGCTTTAATGCTTCCGTGAGGATGTAATCGATGTTGTTGTCGCGCAGGGCCTGCTGGAGCTTTTTCTTACCGGTAGGATTGATCCTCTCGCCGATGATGACGGGCTTTCTACCGATTTCAACGCAGTCCGCAAAGCTCGTTACATAAGTGGAGTTCTTTATCGTCGGAGCGGTGAAGGGGAGAGCCTTAACCGTATTGATCATGGTGCGGATGTGATCAGGAGTGGTGCCGCAGCAGCCGCCCATTACGTGTACGCCGAGCTTTGCGATCTCGCCCATGATCTGCGCAAACTCTTCAGGGCCTACATCGTAGACTGTCTGGCCGTTTTCTGTTCTCGGAAGACCTGCGTTAGGATTAACTACGATAGGAAGTGAGCAGCACTTCACGAGGCGCTCTGCGATCGGGAGCATCTGCTTAGGTCCGAATCCGCAGTTGATACCGATGGCGTCTACCTTCAGACCTTCGAGCATAGCGACAGTGCCTTCGACACCGCCTCCCGTAAGGAGCTTACCTGATTCGTCATAGACCATTGTAACGATTACGGGCAGGTCGCATACTTCGTGAGCCGCAACGACAGCTGCCTTTGCTTCATAGGAATCGCTCATCGTCTCGATAACTACTACGTCACCGCCTGCTTCATAGCCTGCTTTTATTATTTCTGCGAAAACATCGACCGCGTCGTTAAAAGCGAGGTCTCCCATGGGCTCTAAGAGCTTTCCGGTAGGGCCTACATCGATTGCGACGTAAGCATCGTCTTCGCGTCCTGCTTCTTTTCGTGCCTGCTGGCAGAGTTTTACCGCTGCCGTTACTATCTCGGGTACGTTGTCGAACTTGAATCTGTTCGCACCGAAAGTGTTTGTATTTACGATGTTTGAGCCGGCTTCGAAATAGCCTTTGTTAAGGTTCTTGATGTCCTCGGGTCTGTTGAGATTCCAGAGCTCGGGGAGCTCACCGCCCTTAAGACCGAGCTTTTGAAGGATGGAGCCTGTACCTCCGTCACAGAATAACCATTCTTTGCCGAGTCTTTCGCGTAAGCTCATATATCAAGACCTTCCTTTTGAGAATTCACATGTTTTATGCATATTGCAGTTTCCGCAGCCTGCGCATCCCGGGCAACCGGCAGCTTTGGGATCCCTGCAGATACCGATGATGGCGGTAACTGATTTTGTGGGGACCATGAGGAGCGAGTCCGTAAGCTCGATGCCTATCTGCTTGCTTATATCGAGAAGCCTGAACCAGTCCTTCTGGTGGTCAAGCTTTAAGTCACCGTAACCTGGTGAGAAGCGGGGTCTTAAGAAATAACCCTTTGCTTCGTATTGTTTCTTAAGTCTGTCATTCTCGTCATCCAAGAATGCTTCGATGGCAGCAGCACCCGCAGCCTGATAGACGGAAGCTTCGGCAGCTGATGTGACGCTTGCTCTTCTTACGAGCATATCGCAGGAAGGTCCTATCGTCGCAGCCAGAAGGATAGCTCCGCAGCAGTCCTTAAGGTTCCTGGCAAGAGATTCTGACTCCAGATTTAAATCTTCGTTATCGGCATGGATAATGACAGACTTCTCGTTAACATCGATAAGGTATTCCTTCGATACGATGCGCGGATGTGACTGTGTGCTCAGACGGTCGATCGCTTTATCAATCAATGCCTGCATTTCGGGCGCAATCTCAGAGATACCGTGGTAGCCCATGTATCTTTGAACTTCTTTGGCCGGGATGTCTACTCCGAGAGGCATTAATCGATGATTCCTTTGAGGTTGTAGAGAATATCGGAAGCGACGTCGGGCTTATTCATCGAGTAAACATGAATATGCGTGATGCCGTTAGCGATAAGGTCTATGATCTGCTCTGTCGCATAAATGATGCCTGCCTGGCGCATAGCGACGGGGTCATCGCCGAATCGGTCAACGATGGCCTTAAAGCGCTCCGGGACACTGGTGCCCGAGAGCTGGACAGATCTGGATAACTGCTTTGCTGTCGTAATCGGCATGATGCCCGGAACGACAGGGACATTGATGCCTACATCCTTAACCCTATAAAGGAAGTTGTAGAAGATATTGTTATCAAAGAACATCTGCGTTGTAAGGAAATCGCAGCCTGCATCAACCTTTTCTTTGAGGAAGTGGATATCTTCAGCCTTGTTGGCGGACTCTACGTGTCCTTCAGGGTAGCAGGCGCCGCCGATGCAGATATCGGGGTCTAAAGACCTGATCTCTCTTACGAGATCCGAAGCGTGCTCAAAATCATGGCAGACGATGCCGTCCTTGGGAAGGTCGCCTCTTAATGCCATTACGTTATCAATGTTATTCTCGCGGATCTGGCGGATCATGTTAGCGACATGTTCCTTAGTGGAAGCTACGCATGTAAGGTGGGGCATTACAGGGACGCCGTGAAGATTCTTGATGTCGGATGCGACTTCTACAGTGAGCTTGGATGTGGATCCTGCAGCCCCATATGTGACGGACATAAATGAAGGACCAAGAGCTGCTATCGCACCTGCTGCGGTCTTAACGTCATTAAGTCCTGTTTCAGCCTTCGGAGGGAATACCTCGAAAGAGATCGTGGGGGTCTTATCTGCAAGTATTTTGTTAATCTTCATAAAAAACACCTTTTCGAGCCAAATAAATTTAAATAATAACGGTTACACAAGAGTATACATCAAAAGAAGTCTTTAGATTATAATCATTTCGACATAAACAGCAAACATATTTGTGCGCTGATATTATGGGTTTTAGGAGGTTAATAAATGAAAAAATTTCTCGCAATTATCGTAGCTTTGGCTGCAACAATGTCATTTGCTACAGGATGTAATGAAAAAACAGATGTATCTGACACATCTGTTTCAGAAGTTGAGACTACTGACACACAGGCATCAGAGGAAAATACTGAGGTAACAGAGCCCAGCACAGCCGAATCCGACATGCTTGACCGTTCAGGCAACGGTATCGTTCTGCCCGAAAAGGTCGAAAGTATCGTATCCATGGCACCTTCCACAACACAGGTTCTTATCGAGCTCGGCCTCGCTGACAAGATCGTAGGTATCGATACTAACTCATTGACATATATCGATAAGCTCTCCGCTGATGTTGCTCAGTTCGACATGATGGCACCTGATAACGAAGCAATCGCAGCTCTTGATCCTGACATCGTTTTCACTTCAGGAATGAGCTCTGTAGGTGGCACTTCTCCGTTCCAGTCACTCATCGACAGCGGTGTTTGTGTTGCTGACATTCCTTCTTCTGCTTCCATTGCAGATATCGCTGAAGATATCCGCTTCATCGGAACAGTAACAGGCAAGGAAAATGAAGCTGAGGATCTCGTAGAGGCTATGACCCTTTATATTTCCGCAGTTGAGGATATCGCAAAGACAGTACCCGAAGGTGAGAAGAAGACAGTTCTTCTTATGATGAACGTTCCTTCAGCTGAATACCCTACTATCTATACTGTAGGTAAGGGCACATACATGGACGAGATGTTCGGTATCATCGGAGCCGAGAACGCATTTGGCAGCCAGGAAGGATGGCTTTCCATCTCCATTGAGGAGGCTCTTGCAGCAGATCCTGACGTAATCCTTATGGACTGCAACTGGATGCCCGGTGCTGACGAAGCAGTTAAGGCTCTCGAAGGCTGGGAGAATGTAACAGCTGTTAAGAACGGCGATGTTTACCAGATCGATGAGGATCTCTGCTCACGTCCTAACCACCACGTAGCAGAAGCTTGCGCTGAGTGGGCTAAGTGTGTATATCCCGATCAGTTCAACGAATTCAATATGACTCTTGAACTGATGGCTGAAGCAGCTTGATATCTTTTGAGTTGAGAATAGTATGAATAAGAAGGGCACAGGACTAAAGATAGTAATATCGGCAGTCCTGTGCCTTTTTATACTTGTTGTCTGTATCAGGGCGGGAAGTGTTTATATCTCGCTTAAAGATCTGTTCGGCATTATCGGAGGACACCTGACCGGCAAAGGCACTCCCGCAGGCATTGAGCCGATGATGGATTCGATCTTCTGGACGATCAGAATGCCCAGAGCTCTCTGCGCTTTTATGGTAGGCGGAGCACTCTCGATAAGCGGTGCGTGCATGCAGGCTCTTCTGCAGAATCCACTGGCTTCGTCTTATACATTGGGCGTATCTTCCGGTGCTTCGGTAGGCGCCGCAGTGGTCCTCGTTACAGGCATCGCACTGCCTGTATTTTCTAACTTTACGCTTCCTCTGGCAGGATTTATTTTCGGACTTCTGACAGTAACGGCATCGATACTTTTGGCCCGCGCAATCGACAGGAGCATATCTAACACTACGGTCGTTCTGATAGGTATGGTCCTGTCGCTGTTTGTAAACGGCATTCTGAACCTTCTGTCATCTGTTGATGACTCACATTCCAAGCAGCTCTATCTGTGGATGATGGGATCGTTCTCGGCAAGAGGATGGAAGCACTGCGCGATTCTTTTCCCGGTGTGCATCATGTGTTTCATTGGACTTATGTTAATGTCGCGAAAAATGGATATCATGAGCTTCGGTGATCTGCAGGCTCAGGCGATGGGCGTGGACGCGAAAAAGACCAAAGTCGTGTCAATTCTTATCTGTGCTTTGCTCACAGGCATCTCCGTGTCTTTCACGGGTGTCATAGGATTTGTTGATCTTGCAGCACCTCATATCGTAAGAAAACTTTTCGGTCCCACACATAAACTTGTGCTGCCGATGTCATTCATCTACGGCGGCGCTTTCATGGCTTTGTGCGACCTTATATCAAGAACTGTTCTGTCCCCCAGAGAGATCCCCGTAGGTGCCGTTACGGCACTTATCGGTGCTCCTTTCTTCGCTTATGTTTTCTTCGCTTCCAGGAGGAAAAACAGATGAAGATCGAAGTTAAGAACATGACAGCTTATTACGGCAAGACCGAGATCCTCCATGACATTAATCTTGAGATCAATGCAGGCGAGAAGGTCTTTATCGGAGGCTCTAACGGATCGGGCAAGACTACGCTATTAAGAGTGCTGGCTGGTATTATTCCGCATAAGGGAGAAGTCAAAGTCGACGGTAAAGAGATATCTTCGATGAAGAGAAGAGAGGCTGCAAAGCTCATATCTCTTATGCCTCAGACAAGCGATATCTATTTCCCGTATTCCGTATATGAGACGGTGCTTTTGGGTACTTATGCTTCGTCGGGAAGCGCGTTCGGAGGCATCAACGCGAAGGATATAGAATATGCGGTCAAGTGCATGGAAGACTGCGGTGTGCTTGAGCTTAAGGACAAGCACCTTGATGAGCTTTCCGGCGGTCAGCTCCAGAGAGTCCTTCTGGCAAGGACTTTTGCACAGCGATCACCATTCCTTTTCCTTGATGAACCGGGTAATAATCTCGATATCAAGTACAGGGCAGAGCTCTGTGACAAGCTGAATAAATGGGCCGAAGAGACGACCTCTGATATCCCGAATTCACTGGTCTGTGTTTTCCATGATCTCGAGCAGGCGAGAAGGTGCTGCACGAGGGCTGTCATGATGAAGGAGGGACGTATTGTTTACGATGGTGACATAAGTAACGGAACAACGTCCGAAATGCTCCTTAAAATCTATGATTTTGACGTAGCGTCTTACATTGATAACAAAAATACGCTGTGATAATATCACGGCGATTTACAAACAGGAGGGGTTTGAATATGGGTAAATCCAAAGCAAAAGCAAAGAAGAAGAGAACCTTCAAGGAGTTCCTGGCTTCTAAGGATATCAAGGTATCCGCTAAAACATATTTCGTAGACGCTATGGGCGGTATGGCCCAGGGCTTGTTTGCATCGCTCCTTATCGGAACGATCCTTTCAACAATCGGTTTATATCTCGACAAGATAGATGTCCCGGCAATCGTTAGAATTGCCCACTTTATCTCAAAGGCAGGTTCGCTCGCATCTGCAGTAACAGGTGCTGCTATAGGTGTCGGAATCGCTGCCGCTCTTAAGGCACCTATGCTTGTTATGGCATGCGCTGCAGTAGTAGGTCAGTTCGCCAACGCTTATCCGGGCAAGCCTTATGCTGCAGGCCCGTTGGGCGTATTCTTCGCAGTCATCGTTGCGGTTGAATTAGGTAAGATGGTTTCCAAGGAGACTAAGGTAGATATCCTTGTAACACCTATCGTTACTATAGGCTTCGGTCTTCTTACCGGATATCTTTTATGCCCCCCGATCGCCATCGCGATGAACTGGCTCGGAACATTCATTAATGAAGCTACCAAGCTCCATCCGTTCCTTATGGGTATCATCGTATCTGTAGTAGTCGGCATCATCCTTACACTTCCTATCTCTTCTGCAGCTATCTGCGCTACGATCCAGATCGCTGGTATCGCAGGCGGCGCTGCTCTTGCAGGATGCTGCGCACAGATGGTCGGCTTCGCTGTCGCTTCTTACAGAGAGAATAAGTGGGGCGGTCTTGTTTCACAGGGTCTCGGCACATCAATGCTCCAGATGCCTAACATCGTAACCCACCCTCAGATCTGGATCCCTGCCACGCTTGCTTCCGCGATCACAGGCCCTATGGCTACCCTGATCTTCAAGCTCGAGTGCAGCGGCATTTATGCAGGTATGGGAACTTGCGGTCTTACAGGACCTATCGGATGCATCACCGATATGGCTAATTCCGGCACATTAGACGGCTGGGCATGGCTCGGAATGTTCTGCATCTGCCTGTTTACACCTGCAGTTCTCTCACTCCTTTTCAGTGAGATCATGCGTAAATTAGGCTGGATCAAGCCCGGTTACATGAAGCTTCAGGGTTAAAATACTTTGTAAATCAAATTGTAGTATTTGCATATTTTTCCCTCAAGAATTCCACAAAAACAAGGAAATTTTGCCACAGCCGGATTTGCAAACAATCGATTATAATCAAGTTGTGGATTTTAGGAGATAGGTGCCGAATAGACATTGGGATTGTGACGGTAACCATCCTAACAAAGCATTAAATAGTTTTTTGTTTCGGCAGCGCGGTTCCCATTGGGAGCCGCGTTTGCTTTTTATATATTTCGTGCGCGAAAAGTTGTGCTTTTTTATATCAGCCTTCTGTGGTAAAAGTAGCGTATAAAAACTGATTTTTGCGAGGTCCATATGCCACCCGGAGGAAGAGGATTCGGCGGCCCCATGGGAGGCCAGTTTCTTACTGAAGAAGAGAAGGCCAACCAGCCTAAGGTAACCCCTGAACTGCTCAAAAGAGTTTTCTCATATCTCAAGCCCTACACCAAGCAGCTTGTGCTTGTTTTCCTGTGCATAATCGCGTCGTCTTTTCTGACGCTCTTGCCTACTGTCCTCACGGGTAAGATCGTTGATGAAGGACTCCTCAAAAAAGACTTAAGGGCACTTATCTATTACATCGTTCTTTCACTTGCCGTAACGCTCGTCGCGAGCCTTATAGGTGTTGCCGAGACGTATATCAATACATGGATCGCACAGCACATTACATTTGACATGCGCAACCAGATGTATTCGCATCTGCAGAAGATGAGCCAGAAGTTTTTCACGACGAACAACCAGGGCGACATCATCACCAGAATGACCAGCGACATCGACGGAGTTAAGTCTGTCATCACGAATACATTCAGCAGCATCCTCAGCAACTCTATAACGCTCGTTATCGCCATGATCGCGATGTTCCAGAAGAACTGGATACTTGCCCTGGTCGGTATCGTTATCGTGCCTCTCTTTACCCTGCCTACGCGAAAAGCAGGCAAGAAGAGATGGTCCCTTACCAACGAATCACAGGCTGTAAATGACGAAGTAAACGGAATCTTAAATGAGACTTTATCCGTCAGCGGACAGCTCCTCGTAAAGCTCTTCGGCAAGGAAAAGTACGAGTACATCAGATACGAGAATGCCAACCGCAAGATGATTGGTCTTAACATCAAGGAGAGCATGGCAGGACGTTGGTTCAGGGTGATCCTCACGACCTTCACGACTGTAGGCCCGATGCTTATCTATCTTGCAGGCGGTGTGCTCATGATGAAGTATGATTCGAGCATCACCATAGGTGACATCACGGTGCTCGTAGCGCTCCTTGGCAGGATGTATATGCCGGTCAACAGCCTTTTGAATATCCAGGTCGAATGGATAAGATCGATGGCTCTGTTCAAGCGTATCTTCGATTACTTCGATATTCCTGTAGACATCAAGAATGCGGACGATGCTGTAAAGCCTGAGAAGGCTGTTGGCGATGTTGTTTTCGAGCACGTCGAATTCTCATATGAAGAGTCAAAGAAGATCTTGAAGGACATCAGCTTCACGCTGAACGCAGGCAAGAGCATCGCTATCGTCGGTCCTTCGGGTTCGGGCAAGAGCACGATCGTAAATCTCATTCCGCGTCTTTATGACGTTGATTCGGGAAGCGTAACCTTCGACGGCATTGATGTAAGACAGCTCGATCTTGAGTTCTTGAGAAGCCACGTCGGCGTGGTCTCGCAGGAGACTTATCTTTTCAACGGGACTATCAGGGATAACCTCCTTTACGCAAAGCCCGATGCCACCGAAGAGGACATGATCGACGCTCTCAAGAAAGCGAATATCTGGGACTTTGTCGAGAAACAGGAGAAGGGCATCGATACTGAAGTAGGCAACCGCGGCCTCAAGCTCTCAGGCGGTGAGAAGCAGAGAATCTCCATCGCGAGGATAATACTTAAAGATCCTACGATATTCATTTTCGACGAGGCCACATCGGCGCTCGATTCGATCTCTGAGAAGAAGATCCAGGATGCTATCGATCCGATCATAAAGAGTAAGACAAGTATTCTTATCGCGCACAGGCTTTCGACCATCCTTGCGGCAGATGAGATCCTGGTAGTTAAGGACGGAGCCATCGCCGAGCGCGGCACGCACAAGGAGCTCCTCTCCAAGGAAGGCGTCTACAGAGAACTCTACGAGACCCAGTTCAGCAAGGCCATTATGGAAGATGCCGGCGCATCCGAACTCGAGCAGTACATCTGGGGTGTCCAGCCCGGTGACGAGCCTCACGATGAGGATTGAGCCAAAATTGTTCGAAAAGCACTAAACCGCCTGCCCAAAGGCCTGCGATTTATGCAACTGTCTGTAGTCTTCTAAACCTCAAAAAAAATAAACATGTAGTATAATTATTTCTTGGAATATCCAGGAGGATAGTAAAAATGACAAAGCCATTTTCAACCACAGTTGAACAGGTAGCAAAAGAATTAGACACAGATCTGGTCAAAGGTCTGACTTCCGATGAAGCATCTTTAAGATATGCCAAGAACGGCCCTAACTCTTTAGGTGAAGAGAAGAAGGTACCGCTCTGGAAAAGATTCCTCGCGCAGTTTGCTGACGCGATGGTAATCATCCTCATTGCGGCTGCAGGTCTTTCAGCATACATGGCTGCAAAGAGCGGCGGCGGATTTGAAGAGTGGATCGACGTTATCGTCATCCTTGCGATCGTAATCCTCAACGCGGCTTTGGGCGTTTACCAGGAAGGTAAGGCTGACCAGGCTCTCGCAGCTCTTAAGAAGATGAGCTCACCCAAGACCAAGGTCATCCGTGACGGCAAGATCGTTCTGGTAGATTCAGAGAATGTCGTTGTCGGCGATGTCATCGCGATCGACGCAGGCGACTCGATCTCAGCAGACATGAGACTTATCGAATCAAGCTCTCTTAAGGCCGAGGAAGCCTCTCTCACAGGCGAGTCAGTCGCAGTAGAGAAGGATGCTGCGGCAGTGCTTCCTGAAGACTGTTCTCTGGGCGACCGCAAGAACATGCTCTACATGGGCACCGCGGTAACTTACGGAAGAGCAAGAGGTGTTGTAGTTGCAACTGCAAGAGACACCGAGCTCGGTAAGATCGCAACAAAACTTACAAACATCGAAGATGAGCAGACACCCTTGCAGAAGAACCTCAACAAGCTCGGAAAGATCCTTGCTGTCGTATGCATCGTAGTCTGCGTCATTGTTTTACTCGTAGATATCTTCGTACAGAAGCAGCCTTGGGAAGACGCTCTCATGACTGCAGTATCGCTCGCAGTCGCTGCCATCCCTGAAGGTCTTGCTGCAGTCGTTACCATCGTTCTCTCGATCGGTATGACCAAGATGGCTGAGAGCAATGCCATCGTTAAGAGGCTCCTCGCCGTAGAGACATTGGGCTGCGTTGACGTTATCTGCTCAGATAAGACAGGTACTCTTACACAGAACCAGATGACCGTTAAGGTCCTTTATGACGGTGAGAAGAAGTACAACGTCGAGGGAGGCGGATACGCTCCCGTAGGCAACATCGTAGACGAAGGCGGCAAGCCCGTTAAGATCGAAGGCGTTCTTAATACACTCATTCTCTCATCAGTTCTTTGTAATGACGCGTCCATCGTAAAGGAAGGCGAGAAGGATTATTCCTGCATCGGTGACCCTACTGAAGGCGCTCTTACCACACTCGGCATGAAGGCAAGGATGCTCCGCGAGGAGACGATGCATACATATCCCAGAGAGACTGAGCTGCCTTTCGATTCTGACCGTAAGATGATGACCACATATCACTCCGGCATCGATGAGGGCAAGTGGATCAGCTTCACAAAGGGCGCTCCCGATATCGTAATCTCACGCTGCTCTTCAATCCTTACATCTGCAGGCGTTCAGAAGATGACTGAGGAGAAGCGCAAGGAGATCCGTGAGATCAACCACAACTACGCTATCCAGGCTATCCGTGTTCTCGCTTTCGCTACAAAGGAGCACGGAGACGGATCCAAGGCAACATTTGCCGATGAAGAGAACATGACATTCCTAGGCCTTATCGGCATGATCGACCCTGCACGTAAGGAAGCCAAGGATGCTATCGCAGTATGTAAGGAAGCAGGCATCCGCGCCGTCATGATCACAGGCGACTTCAAGGATTCCGCTGTAGCTATCTCAGACAATCTCGAGATGCGTGACGAGAACCACATGGGCGCTTATTCGGGCGAAGAATTGGACAAGATGTCCGATGAAGAGCTCCAGAAGGTCGTCGAGACAACGAGCGTTTATGCCCGCGTATCTCCCGAGCATAAGGTCCGCATCGTAAGTGCTCTCAAGCACAACGACCACATCGCTTCAATGACGGGCGACGGCGTTAACGACGCCATGGCTCTGAAGTCCGCTGATATTGGTGTCGCAATGGGTATCACGGGTACTGACGTATCCAAGAACTCTGCGGACATGATCCTCATGGACGATAATTTCGCGACGATCGTAAAGGCAGTCGAGCAGGGAAGAACGATCTACTCGAACATCAGAAAGTTCGTAGGATTCCTTCTGTCCTGCAACGTCGGCGAGATCCTCGTAATCTTCCTCTTGTCGCTCGTCCCGAAGTCACTTGTACCCGGTATCGCTGCGCCTCTGACGGCTATCCAGCTCCTGTGGCTCAACCTTATCACTGACTCGTTCCCGGCTCTTGCATTAGGCCGCGAAAAGGGCGAGCCCGGCATCATGAAGGTACCGCCGAGATCAAAGCACGAGCCTATCATCAACAAGAGCATGATGGGTCACATCGCTCTGCAGTCCATCGGCTTGTTCATATCTGTTGCTGCAGCATTCATCATTGCGCTCATCACAATGAATAACGGCGGCACGCTCTTCTACTCAGGCGTTCTCGCTGACGCAGCCGCAAAGGGCGTACACCCGATCGATATCGCTCGCACGGTAGCTTTCGCTACATTGATCTGCGCAGAGCTCTTCAGGGCATTCGCAGCAAGATCAGAGAAGATCTCGGTCTTCAAGCTCGGCTTGTTCTCCAATAAGATGATGAACATCGCAGTAGCACTCTCGCTCGTAATGCTCGTAGCGGTAATCTACATCCCGGGCGTCAACAGCATCTTCAACAACGTTGCCCTGAACCCCATGGCATGGCTCATCATCCTGCCGCTGGCGTTCCTGCCCTTCGCTTTGAGCGAGATAAGCAAGCTCATAAAGGGCAACAAGTAACAATCAGGCTCCTTGCCGCTTGTTCTAAAAAAATGGCGAAAAAGTGGTTTGCATAAGTAAAACCCATGTGTTATTATTCTTAGGCTTAATTAGTTTAGGAGGCAAAAACGATGACAACTCTTAATATCGTTCTTAGCATTTTAGATATAGTCTTTGCTATTGCCATTATCGTTCTCTTCCTCGTTCAGGAAGGAAATGACAAGGGTATGGGCGTAGTTGCAGGCGGATCTTCTGATTCGTTCTACAGCAAGGCAAAGGGCAGAACATTGGAAGAGCAGCTTAAGAAGTGGACAGTTGTCTGCTGCATAATCTTCGCAATCATTTCCGTTGTACTTTATCTTTCCATTGCGAAGGCTTGGGGTGCAAATCAGCCGGCAACCGCAGAAACAACGACAATTACGGAAACGACATAAATTCTGCATTTGATTTCTGATTTTATGAGCCGCCTCAGTCTGAGGCGGTTTTTTATGCTTTTCGAGTTCGGAGTAGTAAGATATAGAAAAAGAGAAATGAGGAATAAGAAATGGATAGTAAAAAGAGATCGGGTTTTGCGGAGAACATGAGCGCAGCCCAGAGAAGAAGAAACAGGATAATCAAGGCCAAAGAGGCAGAGTCAGCTTTGCCCCAGACTTTGGCTGACCAGGCGCCGAGAGGTCCTTTGCAGGTCAAGAACCAGGTCATCGGTATCTTGAGAAAAGCTCCGACGGGCGGCGTGGTAATACCGGATCCTTCATTCAGGAGCACGGATTACGGCGCGATCGAGATCGACAAGAATCACTTGAACGGCGCGCCTTTCGATATGGTAGTGGTATGCGAAGTCCTTAATCCGAATTGTGAGAGGGGTGACTGCAGGGGAACGATCGTTGAAGTCCTGGGCGACTACGGCAACAACGATGTCAGGATGCTCACGGTCTTAAGGCAGTACGGTCTGTCACAGACTTTCCCGGACAAGGTCCTTAAGGAAGTCGAGCCCCTGCCGGTAAATCCCGATCCGGAAGTTGTCGAGAAAGAGATCGCAAACGGCAGGCACGATCTTAGAGACCTCCTGACGATCACGATCGACGGCGAGGATGCCAAGGATCTGGACGACGCCATCTCGATCGAGAAGCTTAATAACGGCAATTTCAAGCTCTATGTCCACATCGCGGATGTCTCGAATTATGTCCGTGAAGGCACGGCTCTGGATATGGAGGCCTTCAAGCGCGGCACTTCTGTCTATCTGGTAGACAGGGTCATCCCGATGCTTCCGCCTAAGCTCTCGAACGGCCTTTGCAGCTTAAATCCTAATGTAGACAGGCTTTCCATGACAGCCGAGATGCTCGTGGACCGCGAGGGCGGCATCTATGGCGGAGACCTTTATGAGAGTGTCATCAGGTCTGACAGAAGGATGAGCTATAAGGAGTGCTACAGGATACTTACCGAGCCCAAGCCTGAGGACGATGCTGAGTACGGAAAGATCATTCCGATGCTCATCACGATGAAGGAACTGGCTGAGATCTTGAAGTCCATGAGGGAGAGAAGAGGCGCGATCGGTTTTGAGATGCCCGAGACCAAGGTCATCTTAAATGACGACGGCACTGTAGCTGACGTCATGCCTTACCCGATCAACTTCACGAACGGCATCATCGAGTCCTTCATGATCTGCGCGAACGAGTTCGTGGCAAGGAAGTTCTTTGACCTTAAGTATCCTTTTGTATACCGTGTCCACGAGGATCCGGACCCTATAAAGATCGCAAGGTTCTCAAATATCGCAAGGTATTTCGGCGCTTCAGGAAGGCTCTTCGGAAGGATAAAGCCTTTGGATGTCGTAAGATTTATGGATACGATAGGCGACAAGACGGCGCTGCCTGTATTGGACGAGCTTCTTTTGAGGTCTATGGCAAAGGCCAGATATTGCTCTGACTGCCTCGGACATTTCGGCCTGGCATCCAAATTCTACTGCCACTTCACTTCGCCGATCAGACGTTATCCTGACCTGTACATACACCGCATAATCAAGAGCTATCTGCACGGCGAGAACTCCAGAAGCCACTTTGCCGGACTAGTCGATAATGCGGCAGAGCATTCATCTGATATGGAGCGCAATGCGGTAGATGCAGAGCGTGCTTCGGACAACATCAAGATCTGCGAATACATGGCAGATAAGATCGGCGAGCACTACGACGGCGTTATCTCGTCGATCATTGACGCGGGATGCTTCGTAAGGCTCGAGAGCACTATTGAAGGCTTTGTTCCGTTCAGGTCGCTCCGCGATCACTACTTCTTCGATGAGAGGACTTACAGGGCTATAGGTGCGCACGGCGGCAAGGTATTATCTATCGGCATGCCTGTTACGGTCGTAGTCGAGAAGGTCGACACTGAAGAGAATAAGATAGATTTCTCCTTTGAATACGGCTTCGAAGAAGAGCGTGACCCAAGACCTGCCAAGCAGGGCAAACTTGGTCCCAAAGCAGTTAAAAAGGGCGGCAAGGGCGGTTCACGCACTATTAAGAAGGACGCGAAAAGCTTCAAGGGCGGCGCTGCCAGAGGCTTTGCGGGGAAGCCCAAGAGCGGCCGCGGCGGTTCTAAGACAGGAAGACCCGGTTCGGGCTCAAGGGGCGGAAGGAAGAGATTCTAAAGCCCCGGCTAAGATGTGATTGCCCAAAAGTGACACGAATTGAGCCGGAAACGTGTCACTTTACGTCACTTTTCGAGTTATTGCCAAAAAGTGACACAAAACGAGGCCAAAACGTGTCACTTTCCGTCACTTCACAAATTCACCGGGAGTGCATCTAACCTTAAGAAAACTTTATATAGCATTAAGTTGACAATGACCTTGGCAATGATGTACTATTGCCTCGTTAATTGCGATGACGGAGACCCAGTAGTCATGGTATATCGCCTTCAGAGAGCTTTGCCCCCGGGCTGAAAGGCAGAGCGGAAAGAGGCCAATGACGAATAACAACTCTAACAGCATACCGGTATAAAGCGATTTCGCGTTTGGCGAAGTAAATCAGGTGGCACCGCGGACATGTATTGTTCGTCCTGAACTTAAAGGAGATTTAAGTTCGGGGCGTTTTTTGTTTCCCCGAAGAAAGGAAAAGGAATATGGCTAACCAGTACAGAGACAGGATCATCGGTTCACTGTCAGAGAAGGACGTAGGCACAGAGCTCCGTGTATGCGGATGGATCGAGAACATCAGAGACCACGGCGGCGTTTCTTTCATTGACTTGAGAGACATGTACGGCACACTGCAGGTCGTTATGCGTGACACATCGCTTCTTGACGGACTTGTTAAGGAAGAGTGCATCTCCATCGAAGGTAAGATCGAGCACAGAGACGAAGAGACATATAACCCCAAGATCGCTACAGGCACGATCGAGCTTGAGGCTCACAAGGTTGACGTTCTTGGTAAGGTATACAGCCAGCTCCCTTTCGAGATCATGACATCCAAGGAGATCAGAGAGGACGTAAGACTTAAGTACAGATATCTTGACCTCAGAAACCAGAAGGTCAAGGACAACATCATCTTCAGATCAAACGTCATCGCTTTCCTGAGACAGAAGATGACTGAAATGGGATTTTTGGACATCCAGACTCCTATCCTCACAAGCTCTTCACCTGAGGGCGCAAGAGACTATATCGTTCCTTCCAGAAAGTGGAAGGGCAAGTTCTATGCGTTGCCGCAGGCACCCCAGCAGTTCAAGCAGCTCCTGATGGTGTCAGGTTTTGATAAGTATTTCCAGATCGCTCCCTGCTTCAGAGATGAGGACGCAAGAGCCGACAGAAGCCCGGGAGAGTTCTACCAGCTCGACTTCGAGATGGCTTTCGCTACACAGGAAGACGTCTTCAGAGCAGGTGAGGAAGTGCTCACCGCAACATTCGAGAAGTTCGCTCCCGCAGGCGCAAAGGTAACACCCGCACCTTATCCGGTAATCTCCTACAAGCAGGCTATGGAAGAGTTCGGCTCTGATAAGCCGGACCTCAGAAACCCGCTCCGCATCAAGGACGTTACGGAGTTCTTCTCAAGATGCACATTCAAGGCTTTCCACGGAAAGACAGTACGTGCGATCAATGTTCACGCGAAGCTTTCAAAGGGCCAGCACGAGAAGATGCTCAAGTTCGCTCAGGATGACCTCGGAATGGGCGGCTTAGGCTACCTCGAAGTTCTTGAAGATATGAGCTACAAGGGACCTATCGACAAGTTCATTCCTGATGACATGAAGACAGAGCTTAAGGACCTCGCAGGCCTTGAAGCAGGCGATACGATCTTCTTCATCGCTGATAACGAAGCACGCGCCAACGAGTGCGCAGGCAAGATCAGAAATGAACTGGGCTCAAGACTCGGCCTCATCGAAGAGAACGCTTTCAGATTCTGCTTCGTAAACGACTTCCCGATGTATGAATGGGATACAGAGACAAAGAAGTACATCTTCACTCACAATCCTTTCTCCATGCCTCAGGGCGGTCTCGAAGCGCTTAATACAAAGAAGCCTGAAGAGATCCTCGCTTACCAGTACGACATCGTCTGCAACGGTATCGAGCTCTCGTCCGGCGCTGTAAGAAACCACGACTTGGACATCATGAAGAAGGCATTTGAGATCGCAGGATACTCCGAAGAAGAGCTCAAGACAAAGTTCGGCGCTCTCTACAGCGCATTCCAGTTCGGCGCTCCGCCGCACGCCGGTATGGCTCCGGGCGTTGACCGTATGATCATGATCCTTCGTGGCGAGGAGAACATCAGAGAAGTCATCGCATTCCCTATGAACGGCAATGCTCAGGATCTCCTCTGCGGCGCTCCGGGCGAAGTAACAGAGCAGCAGCTCAGAGAGACACACATCAAGATCAGACAGTAATGAAAGTCTATTTTCTGACATTAGGATGCAGAGTTAATCAATACGAGACAGATGCCGCAAGGCGTCTGTTTCTTGATAATGGGCACGAAAATGTCGACTCCCCCGAAGAGGCTGACGTCTGTATCGTCAACACCTGTTCGGTAACCGGTGAAGCCGACAGAAAGTCATCCCAGATGCTAAGAAGAATGGCTAAGAATAACCCCGGTGCCGTCATCGTCGCGATGGGCTGTGCTTCAGAGCTTAAGAACGGCGACGTCGCAGCAGATATCGTCATCGGAACCAGGGACAAGAACACTGTAGTTGCCAAGGTTGAAGAGTTCCTGGCACAGCGCGAGAACAAGTCTTTAGACCACAAGACAAGCCATACGAGGCCTGAAGTCAGCAAGACAGACGAATACCATGATTTTGGTACTGTCCTGTCACCTGAAGGCACCAGGGCGTTCATTAAGGTAGAGGACGGCTGCAACAATTTCTGCACATACTGTGTCATCCCTTATGCCAGAGGCAGAGTCGTCAGCAGGCCTGAAGAATCATGCGTCAAAGAGGCTGAATTCCTTGTGGCAAACGGCTTTAAGGAGATCATTGTATCCGGCATTCACCTTTGCTCATACGGTAAAGATCAGGGCAAAGACATTACGGCGCTTTTGGAACTCTTGAAGAAGATCGATGCCATTCCGGGTCTTGCAAGGTTAAGGCTCGGTTCGCTGGAGCCCAAGTCCATGACACCTGAATTTATCAGCGGTTTAAAGGAACTAAAGCACCTGTGCCCGCACTTCCATCTCTCGCTCCAGTCAGGTTCAGATACCGTCTTAAAGCGCATGAACAGGAAGTACACGACTGCTGAATATGAGGACAGGGCAGAGGCTTTAAGAGCCGAATTCCCGGATATGTCGCTGACGACTGATATCATCACTGGCTTCCCTGAAGAGACTGAAGAAGAGTTCGGAGAGACCGTCAAATATGCCCAAAAACTTAGGTTTGCGAAGATCCATGTATTCCCGTATTCAGTCAGGGAAGGCACCAGGGCTGCGGATATGCCGCAGATAGACATGAGCATAAGGAAAGCCCGTGCCAAGAGGCTTATTGAAGTGTCTTCAGAGCTCGAAGCGGAGTTCGCTGCGTCCATGATCGGAAAAGAATCTGAGATACTCATCGAGAAGATAGAAGAACATGACGGCAAGACGATTGCCGAAGGATATACGACTAATTACATAAGGACGTTTGCCGATGTTGACGGCAGGGTCTTTTCGCGAGGTGACATCGTAAAAGGTGTCATTAACGGCTCCGAAAAGGAAAAATGTTTTATCACGATAAAGTAATTCGTGCCAAAATCGCAAATTTTTTTACATGTTAATTAAAAAATAAGAAATAATTGTTAATTTCCTAACACTTTTAAGATATAATAATTTCGTGAAATAAGGATTTTATTCAGAATGGAGGACCCTGAATGAAAAAATTTACCAAAGCAATCGCTGTTTTCTGTGCAATGGCTATGGTCGTCAGCGTTTTCTCAGCAACTGTTTTAGCTGATGATGAGCAGAACACTGAAGAGCAGTCTCAAGAGATAGTAGGCGTAGAGCCAGCAGCTAACGAAGAGCCTACACCTGAACAGGAATCTGAACAGGAATCTGAACAGGAACCTGAACAGGATTCTGATACTGCGCCATTCGTTAACGGTGTAATTACACAGGCTGATATTGATGCTAATGGCTTTAAGATGCCTGAAACAGCAGGTGATTATACACTTGCTGAAGATATCACTGTTTCTGGCAGTGCTCAGATTTCCGCAGCCGGATCTCAGGTTACTATTGATCTTGCAGGTCATACAATTACTTATACCGGCACAGCCAATTTGTATACTGTTGGCTTAATCGAACCTGCAACAGTTAACGGTCACACTAGTGTTCTTGTACATGGTAATATAGTTTTGACCATCAAAGACTCTGGAACTGACGGTAAGATTATTGCATCAAACACTACAACAGGTGGTGTCGACCACTGGATAAGTATTGACGGAAATTATCCTAAATATGGAACTGAAGAAGGCCACCGAGGCGGCTGTATTCTTGTGCAGAACAGCTGCACACTGAAACTTGAAGGCGGTACGATCAGTGGCTTCCATTCCCAGAGTGACGGCGGTGCTATTCATGTTTCTAACGGCGGTCATTGTGAGATGTCCGGTGGCAGAATTACCGATTGCCATAGTGACAGCTTAAAGCCCAATGATGATGGCGCAGGTGCAATTTCATGTCATTGCACAAGTCAGGGAACGGAAGCTAAAAACGCTTTATTAAAGACTTCAGAAAATGAAGAGGCTGTTGTAACAACAATTTCCTTGAAGGGTTCTCTTAAGATTACAGGCGGACAAATCGATCATTGTTCCGGCAGACAGGGCGGTGCTATCAGAATTCTCAGAGCCGATTTTGAGATTACCGGAGGTACCATTACTGAAAACAGCGGATTAATTGGTGGTGGCATTTTATTTGCTCAGGGACAAAAGAAAACAGGAACCATTAAGATTTCAGGCAATCCTGTTATTACCGGAAACCATGCAACTGGTGATGACGCTAAAAAGGCAAACTTATGGTTATTAGATGGTGCTACAGTTATACTTTCCGACAATCTCGATAGCACAGCGCAGATTGAGTTTGGTACCAGCAATGCTAGCGGCAACATCTTCGATATCAACGGAAAAACATATTCAATTGATAGTTTCATCTGCGATCACGCAGACTACATTACATATGTTTCAGGAAGCAATATTAAGATCAAGAAGTATACGCTGCCTAAGGTAACTGGTTATGTAATCGGAATTGGCGGAGAGATCTTCTTTAAAGTTTATGTGGATTTCGGAACGGCAAGTCAATCCGCTGTTTCCACAAACTATACGTATTCGTACACGAAGGCCGGTTCTGCTGAGGTAGTTATCAACAAGGATGCTACAGAGTTTAATTCTGACAGTAAAGGTACCTACTTCGTAATTCCTGTCGAGTCAGCTTGTATGACGGCACCTATTACGATAACGCTTTCTTGTGAAGGACATGAAAAAGTTTATACAACGTCTGTTGAAGACGTAGCTAATGATTCAGTCGAAATAGATTCTTCTTATGCAGATCTTGTAAATGCGCTTCTTACATATGGCGGATATGCTCAGGTTCAGCTGAAGATCAACACTGGAAAGCTTCCTTCAGTAGATGGCGTTAATTTTGCTGAAGCTCCTGATTTTGGTCTTACATCCGGTACGTATGCACCTGCTTCAGATCCTGACAGAGCTTTTGGCGGTGCTAATGTATCATTCCTTTCAAAGACCGAGGTTAAGCTGCGTTTCTCGAAGTCTGCATTGGGAGACACGGCGCCTGCTATGACGGTTAATTATGCAGAGGGTTCAAAAACAGTTGAGGCTGTTGAAGCCGGAAACTATTATATTTATACTCTTAAGGGTTACGATGGTGCCGGCTTCAAGGCTTCACAGTACGATGTAACGTTTGAGTATTCTGTTGGTAATGTCAGTGGCGAGTATTCAATCAATACATACCTTAAGGTAATTTTCGGTACTGGTATTCAGTCTATGAAGAATTTGGCACAAGCATATTATGGTTTTGCTAAAAAATCAGCTACATTTGCATAAATGGGGGAATAATAATGGAAAAGATTAATTATGAAGTATGTGAGATTGAAGTAATCGTCTTTGACGAAATAGACGTTATTTGTCAGAGCGATCCTAGCGATCCTTTTGATGGTCAATGGACTGATTAATAACTAATTACTACAGATCGTATCGATACTGACAGCTTTAATCACAAAAGACCTCTTCAGTTTGTGCTGGGGAGGTCTTTTCTTTGTTCAGCCCTGAAACGGCTTTGTTTAAGGCATTTTCGTAACATTTTAATCAATTCTTAATTTTTTTTGCTAATACATGTGTTAGAATGAATTCATCGAAGAAAACTTCGTTTGGAGGTCCTAGTGGACAGCAATACAGCAAAATTTGATCTTTCAGGTGACAGAACGGCTGATGTACAGGCGTTGATGACTTATGTCCTGAGCGCACTGAAGGAAAAGGGTTACAACC
>JAEEGI010007585.1_pt1 | contig 24272 bp, 24 predicted proteins | sample 8958751 | NCBI WGS metagenome assembly JAEEGI01 (sample SAMN16246545, study PRJNA631951) | gut metagenome | biome: gut microbiome; feature: rumen; material: KS-attached | host: Bos | place: Iran: Karaj | collected 2018-10
CTTGGCTACAAGGCAATACAGAATGGTGGGAGGACATGGATTTGAACCATGGAACCCGAAGGAACAGATTTACAGTCTGCCGCGTTTGACCACTTCGCTATCCTCCCAAAAAAATGGTGCCGACTGAGGGAGTCGAACCCCCAACCTACTGATTACAAGTCAGTTGCGCTGCCAGTTACGCTAAGTCGGCACAAAAATGGTGGGCGATATAGGACTCGAACCTATGACCCCCTGCTTGTAAGGCAGGTGCTCTAACCAACTGAGCTAATCGCCCAAACTTCCTTTGGACATGTTTAATTTTACCAACATTACCCAATAATGTCAACAATAAATGCAATTTTTTACAAAAAAAACTCAGAAACTGAGTTATCAATAAAATGGTGGCTCCAACGGGAATTGAACCAGTGACACAAGGATTTTCAGTCCTCTGCTCTACCGACTGAGCTATGGAGCCAAAAAATGGCGGTCCGTACGGGATTCGAACCCGTGATCTTCTGCGTGACAGGCAGACGTCATAGGCCTCTAGACTAACGGACCACAAATGGTTGCGGGAGATGGATTTGAACCAACGACCTCCGGGTTATGAGCCCGGCGAGCTACCAGACTGCTCCATCCCGCGATACATAAAAATTTAATGGCGGAGGAAAAGGGATTCGAACCCCTGCGCCGCTTGCACGACCTTCCGGTTTTCAAGACCGGTCCCTTCAACCAGACTTGGGTATTCCTCCAACCTCGCTACTTTCCTCAGCGACAAGAAGATTATAGCATAAAGAAAAAAAGGATGTCAATATAAAACACCAAATTTTAACAAAATGACCCGTTTTAAAGGCTAATTATCGATATATGTAGTTGTTTTTGTGAAAAAAGTCTTGCAAATGCCCTCAAAATGCGTTATACTCAAGAAGTCTTAAGGAAGACATTGGTGTTGCCCAAGTGGCGGAATAGGTAGACGCACAGGACTTAAAATCCTGCGAGATTTAACCCTCGTGCCGGTTCAAGTCCGGCCTTGGGCACCATTTGAATTTAACTACTCTTTTGAGTGGTTTTTTCATGCAAAAAAAAGAAGAATACTATTCTTCATTTTTACTATTATACTCGGATATCCATCCTGGAAGTTTTTCTCTTAATGGTGTAAAACCATTTTTGTCTTCCAGTTCCTTCTTATCTTCTACCCTGTAATCTAAATTTTTAATAGAAAGTTTAACCTTTTTTTCATCCTCGATAACATCGATTACTTTTGATACAATTTCTTCACCAAGTTGAACATAATCAAAAACACTTCTTACAAACTTGTCTGATATTTCAGAAATATGGATTAATCCAGTATAATTGTCATCTAGCGAAACAAAGATACCATAGCTTTCAATGCCAGTTACCTTGCTTTTAACTAAATCCCCAATTTTATACTTAGGCATTTTTCCACCTCGAAAGTATTATACCACAACATGTTATTTACACAAAATAAATTATAAGTTATAATTACAAGAGGTGATGAAAAATGTCAAGTAAAGAAAAAGATGTTGTTACCAAAATTCAAGAAATACTAGATACATTAAGACCATATCTTAATATGGATGGTGGAGATGTTGAGTTTATAAAATACGAAGATAAAATTGTCTATGTAAAATTAACTGGTGCTTGCCAAGCATGTTTATTTACCGATGATACACTTCAAAATGGCTTATATGAATCGCTTAAAGCTGAAATACCAGAAATAGAAGGTGTTGTAAACGTAACTATGTAGTTATGTTTTTTTTTGCATAAAAAAACTTCAGATTAACTGAAGTTTTACATCATTCCTTGATTATCATCATTAGGATTATCATTGCTTACTGAAACCATCATAGGTCCCATATTACCACCCATCATAGGATCCATTCCCATCATAGGTTGCATTGGTTGCATTGGCTGAGCCATTCCCATATTTCCCATAGGTTGCATTGGTTGCATTGGTTGAGCCATTCCCATAGGAGGAGTCATTGGTTGAGCCATTCCCATAGGTTGCATTGGTTCCATAGGAGTCATACCTCCCATTGGTGCCATTCCCATTGGAGCAACTGGCTCATTTGGTACAGCAACACCCATTGGAACTGCAGGTTCATTATTTGGCATAGCACCAGGCATTCCATTTAATGCCTCTTCTCTTGCCTTTAGTTCCTCTTCCTTCTTCTTTAACTCTTCTTCTTTTATATATAAATCTCTATATACTTTTTCTTGAATTGATTGAACAAGGTTTTTAACACCTTCCATAAACATTTCTTGAGATGCAGCAACTACTTCATCTAAACTAGCATCAGGAGCAAAGCTTCCTTGAACTGGTTGAGCAGATGAACCATCATCTGAAGGTAATACAATTTGACCTTGTGGAATTAATGGATCTCCTTGAACTGGAGTAACATTTTCTTCACTATTTACTATTAGTGGAGTAATTACAGAATCACCATTATCAAGTGTAGGATTTGGAATTGCACTATTCATTCCTGAAACAGCACTATTATCACCCATTATTGAACCATCTAATGTAACTGGTGGTACAACATCACCCTGACCAGGAACAAAATTATTAACAACAGGCATAGCACCAGTTTGATCCATTCCAACTGCTGGAGTTGGTTGAACTGGAGGTTGTCCTACTGGAGCAGCAACAGATGATACTTCCACTTGTGTAGGAGCAACAGGTTGTTCAGGCATAACTGGATTTGTTTGCATAACTGGATTAACTCCAGGAGTAATAACTTGTTCAGGTTGTGCTGGTGGAACTTGAGCATTCATCTCAGGTCCAACATTTACAACACCAGGATTTACAGCAACTGGTTGTTGAGCTACTGCTTGTTGATTTGGATCAACAGGTTGAGCTGCAGGTTGTTGTACTGGAGCTACTTGATTATTAACAGCACCAATATCTTGAATTGGTTGAATTGGCTCAGGTTGAGCTTGTTGATTAACCAAGTTTTTTTCTCCATTATTATAACTATTTATCATTTGATTAGCAGCAGTACTACTTACAGAGATATCTCTAGAATACTGACCACTAGCACTAACGCTTTCAACGACTGGTAGATATTGGAAAGTTCCAACGTTGCCAGAAATAATTGCACGCATTATTGTTTTAATTGATGCCCATTCTTCATCAGTTCCTACTTTTTGAAGAGTACCATCAACCAATTCTGAGACATGCAAAACAGTGAGTCCATGAGGATCCACAGCGTTTTCTGTAGTTATCATATATTTTTTCTCTGTATCAGGAATCATGAAAACAGATACAATATTACTATTTAGGGTCTCTCCAGATTCCTTCAATATAGATATTTTTTCTGGCATATCTACAGTCCCTCTCTATTCTATTCATTTATAATTATAACAGATAAAATATACCATTTCAATAACTTATTTATTAACTTTTTTTAATACAAACCATTTGCATCCATAAGCACATTTTGTTTCTATGTAATTATCTAATGTCGCAATGTCATTAATTTTTTTACATCTTTTGTCATCAGAATCATAAAAACCTTTTAATCTTACTTTGCCATAGGCCCAATCACCTACAATATATGTATAATCATCAAAATAATCAGTTATTTTTTCAGCTAATACATCTTTATCTATTCCATCATTGACGTCTTTTACTACTTCGTATTCAACATCATTTATTTTTATCTTCTTCATCTCAAAACCACCTAAATCAAATTAAATTTTTTAAAATATTCATCTATTTCATATGGATCATAAGCTTCTAATAAAGCCACACTTTTACGGTAAAAATCAGGATTATTTGCTGTAAACAATAGATTAGAAAAATCCCTAATAACATCCTTATCAAGTTGTTCTGATTCATTTCTTTTAACTAACATATCAATTAAATCTTTTTGAACAACATTAAAATGTTTATTTTTCTTCTTTATAGCTTTATCACTTTGTCTTTTCATTGCTTTATATGTCTTGTCAAAAACAGATTTAAAACCTTTTACATCATCATAACCATATCTAGTTAATAATTGATCAAAGCTTTCTTCATTTCCCTCTTTATAGTAATTAACAATATCTTCTCCATAAATTAAAACAAGCATTCTTACAACTGTAGCTAAAAAGCCATTAAAAAGAACATTCTCTGGTTTTTCTTTATAATCTATATATAACTTCATTGCATCATTAAAAGCATTATTAATAAATACATCAGCCATATAATCACCTACCATATAAATAGTACCACAAAAATCATTTTTTAACTAGATACTACTACATAAAAAAGAACTATTTATTAAATAGTCCTAAATCTAAATAATTATTAAGTAATAATACAACTCCTATAATAAATGCTACTACTAATAAGAATACTAATAATCTAATAATAATCTTAGATGTTTTCATATCATTCTTTAAGTCCTCAAATTCTTCAAAATCACTTCTTGATAATTGAGTTGAATTAGTAAAGAATGATGTATCAGTTTTAACAATTTCTTGAGTTTCTGTATTATCTTCTTCAGAAGGAATTTCTTGAGTAGTTTCAATTTCTTCAGTTACTTCCTCTTTTTCTTCTTCATCAGAAGTTTCTTCTACTTCTTCTTCAGATTTTTCTTCTTCCTCTTTTTTAATTTCATCTTGAATTTCTTTATTTTTTAATAATTCATCCAAACTAATTGAAGTTTCACTTTCATCGGGATAATCTTCATCAAGATTTATTGCACCCATTACACGAGTATTTTCATCGTCACCCTTTAAATCACTTAATAAATCTAAAGGATCCATTTCTCCTTCAATAGTTGCATTTTCTTCTTCTTTGATTAACTCTTTAGCAGTAATTGTATCAATTAATTCTTTTAACTTTTTCTCATCGTCTTCTTTATTAGCTTCGACAACATCTGAATAATCATTTTCTTCTTTTTTATCTAAGTCTAAATTCTTAAGAATATCATATTGAGTATTACGTAATTTCTTTAATCTATCTTCTTCATAATCTACTTCTTTTTCTTCTTTAGCTTTAGCTAAAATAGAATTTATATCATATTCTCTTGTTTCATCTAAATTAATCTTTGGTAATGGAGTATCATCACCTATTCCAAGACCTTTATCTTTTCTATCTTCACGATATTTCTTACTTAATTTTTCTTGAATTTCATTTAAATCGATATTACCAGTATTATCTCCTAAAATAGATACATTACTATTAAGATCAAAATCATCTATATCCAAGTTACTAACTTGCTTATATAATTCCTGATTTTTCTGTAATCTTGAAGAAACTATTTTAATCTCTCCAGTATTAGAATCCATTTCTTCTTCACTAGCGTCAAAATATTTATCCATTCTCGACATAAACGACACTTCCTTACTATCTAATAATAACATAACAAGACAGTTTTTAAAATATTTTATTTGCTTTTTTACACCATAGTTGCTATGATTAAGTAGGAGGAATTAATATGGTTAAAGTTGACGAAACAAAATGCATCGGTTGTGGTGCATGCGTATCAATTGCCCCAGAAAATTTTGATTTTAATGAAGCTGGATTATCACAAGTTATTAAAGATGAAACAAACGAAACAGTTAAAGAAGCTATTGATGCTTGTCCAGTTGGAGCAATTGTAGAAGTTGCAGCAGCAGCTAATCCTGTTGAAGGAGCTCCTGTAGAAGAAGCTGCAGCACCTGCAGGTAATGTTATTCAATTCCCTAAACAAGAAGTGGAAGAAGAAAGCGAAAAAGCTGCATAAGAAAAGTAAGAATTAAATTCTTACTTTTTTAATGCTTTTAATTTACTTACTTCATCTTGACTTAAATATCTATATTCACCAGATTGTAAGCCTTTACAATCTAAGAAAGCATATCTTTCTCTTGTTAATTTAATAACTGGATGACCAATCTCATCAAAAATTTTCTTAACAATATGATTACGTCCTTCAATAATACTTAATTCAACTTTAGTCTTATTCTTTTCTGTATCTTTTTTCTTAATCTTAACTCTCTTAGGAACTACTTTTATTCCTTCGATTACAACACCTTCAATAAGTTTATATATCTCTTCTGTTGTAATAATACCTTCTACTATAGCTAAATAAGTTTTCTCAATACCATTTGATGGATGCATTAAAATATTTGCAAAATCTCCATCATTAGTTAAAAGAAGAACTCCCGTAGTATCATAATCTAATCTACCAACTGGATATATTCTTTCATCAGTAGCTATTAAATCGGTTACTACTTTTCTTCCCTTTTCATCATTTAAACTACATATATATCCTCTTGGTTTATTAAGTAAATAATATTCTTTTCTAACTTGTTTATTTAAAGTTACACCTTCAACAACTATAATATCTTTTGGTTCAACTTTTGTTCCTAATTCTGTTACTAAGTCTCCATTTACATATACTTTTCCTTGACTAATTAATTCTTCAGCTTTTCTTCTTGAACAATAACCAGAATTAGCTATTACTTTTTGTAAACGTTCCATAAACTTCACCTGCATTTAATTATACTTTAAAAATATAAAAAAGAGAAATATTTCTCTTATTTTATTAAATACTTAAAACAAATAAAAATAAATATACCTGCTAAAATAACTCCTAAAACAATACTTGTATACTTACGAAGTCTTATAACTTTATTATTTTCTAATATCTTTTCTTCTGCAGAATACTTAGTTATATCTTTTTTTCCATAAGTTAAAGTTGCTACTAATATTAAAATAATAACTATAACAGCAACTCTTTTCATATTATTAGTTAAACTTTTAAAAACAGTTGGATCATAATAATTTATTATTAACAAAGAAGATACTAATAAAACAGACAAAAAGAAATTAACTAAAAAACTTCTACTTCCCCTACCAAAAATATGTCCACAATTAACGCAATGCTCTGCATCAGGTGCATTTATTTTGGCACAATTAGGACAGACTTTATTAACTTTTAATTCTGCTCCACACTTAGTACATTTTTCTAAGCCAAAAGGATTCATATAACCACATTTATTACATTTAATAGTTTTTACACGTTTCTTCTTGCTTTTCTTCATATGTTTTCACCATCTAAATTATAACATAAAAAAAGAACTATTATAGTTCTTTTTATCTAACAATTGTTGGTTTTAAATATTCAAAGATGCTTATATTACGCAATATCATAAAAACAAATAATAATACAGCATACACAACAAGTGTTTTTATTCCTAATTTAACATAATTCTTCTTTAGTAATTTACACACACCATAATATCCCAAATAAAGAAGTAAAAATATAATGGTTAAGAACATAAATGGATTAAAGCGAAATGCTTGATAAAAGTCTAAATGGAACAATGAAAGAAGCATTCTTGTTGTTCCACATCCCGCACAATCAATATCAAAGTTCTTTTTCCAAGGACATTCTAATTGAAATATAATAACTAAAGCATAATTAAGAATAACTAATAAGGCTATTAAAATGGCGCTTTTATGCTTAACCATTATTGATAGCATCCATTATGTCATTATATGTACTATTTGTTCCACTGGCCATAGTAGCAATATTTACAATCATTAAAATAATTGCAATAATACCTAGAATTAAACCAGCATAAGCCATCCAAACATTCTTCTTATCAGCTTTTCCGTTTTTAGCATCTAAAATTCCTAAAATACCACAAACAATAGCTGGAATGCCTAGATATGTACAACAAAGTGCACCAATAATACCACAAACAAATGCAGCAACAGCTTTACCATTTTTTTGTTGAGCAGCTACTGGAGCAGCTTGTGCCATTTGAGGTTGAACAGGTTGTTGTACTGGTTGTTGTACAGGTTGTTCAGCTTGAGGAACGTTTGTTAAATCTCCACCACAACTAGGGCAAAATTTTACACCATCATTAACTTCGTTTCTACAATATGGACAAATCATATCATTCACTCCTATCTATATTTTAATAGTATCATATTTACAAAAAAAAAAACAGAAAAAATTCTATTTTTTTTCATAAGAATAATATGATTTATTTAAGTCAACATAACCACGGATTCCATCAACTGTTCCATAGTTCGTATATTGCCACATTGAGTACTCTCCATCATAGGTAACAACATCATTATATTGTGCTAACCATATATCATATTCTTTAAAATAATTTAAATCATAATGATTATTTAAAGCAGTAATATTTCCATACAATACAGCATAATAACCATGACCTCTAACATAGTCTAAAAATCTTAAAGCATTACGACTAATTCTCGCATCATCTATACCTTCAGCTCTATATTGATTAAAATTTTCAAAGTCATAAGCTATTGGATAAGTAATTTCATAATCCTTAATTAGATTTAAAACAAAACTTGCTTCTTCCATTACTTCTATTTCATTGATAGCTGATGAATAAAAATAGATACCAACTGGAATTCCTACTCTATTAGCTTCTTTTATATTTCTTTCAAATTGACTATCTACATGTAATGTTCCTTCTTCTGCTAAATTTCTAACACCACATCTGATCATAACAAAGTCAATATCATCCTCTTTTACTTTGTCCCAGTCAATTTCTCCTTGCCAAGCTGAAACATCCATTCCTCTAACTTCTTTTTCAACTTTAACAACATCTAAATTATTATAAATATCTCTATCTTTACTTTTTATTTGAACAATTAAATTTTGAATTTCGTCAAAATTATTATTTTCTATTTCCATTCTTTGAGAAAAAGAAACTCTAACCAAATTAAGCAAAACTCCAAGCAAAAGACCAGTAAAAATCATTACTGTTGTTTTACGATGATGAATAGCAAATATTTTGAATCTGTCTATTAATCCATAATGCATATTTACCGACCTCTAAAAGATTATAACAAAGAAAAATAAATAATTAAACCATTATTAACTTTTTATAGATGATGTGGTAAAATTATCTAAAGGAAGTGAAAATTATGAAGAAAACAATCTTAACCGGTTTAAGACCAACTGGTAATTTACATTTAGGTCATTATTTTGGAGCTGGTCAAAACTGGGTTAAATTACAAGATGATTATAATTTTTACCTAGAAATAGCTGACGTTCAAGCTTTAACAGATAATTTCAATAATCCTGATAAAGTAAGAAAAAATGTTAAAGAAATAACAGCTGATTTACTAGCTATTGGCATAGATCCTGAAAAAGTTAATTTATTTATTCAATCACAAATACCAGAAATAGCTGAATTAACCGTTTTTTATTCCAATCTAGTAACAATAGCTCGTTTACATAGAAATCCTACTGTTAAGACAGAAATGGCTCAGAAAAAAGAATTATTTGGTAATGACGGTGAATCTATTACTTATGGATTCCTAGGTTATCCAGTTTCCCAAGCAGCTGATATAACTGCTTTTGATGGTGACTTAGTTCCTGTTGGTGAAGACCAATTACCACTAATAGAACAATGTCGTGAAATAGTTCGTAAGTTTAATGCTATATATGGTGAAACTCTTAAAGAACCAGAACCTTACCTTTCACAAAACAAACGTATCAAAGGTTTAGATGGAAATGATAAGATGGGTAAATCATTAGGAAATGCTATATTCTTAGTAGATGATGATGAAACTATTAAAAATAAAATAATGGGTGCTGTAACCGATCCTGAAAAGATAAAGAAAGACGATCCAGCAAATCCAGATATATGTATGGTTTATTACTATCATAAATTAGTTAATAGTAATGAAAACATTAATACAATTTGTTCTGAGTGCAAAAAAGGTGCTAGAGGTTGTGTTCAATGTAAAAAAGAATTAATTGAAAAGATGCAAGAATTCTTAGCTCCTATTAGAGAAAGAAGAAAAAAATACGAAGAACATCCTGAACTAATAGATGAGATATTAGCTAAAGGAACAGAAAATGCTAAAGCTGTTGCTAAAGAACAAATAGCAAAAGTTAAAAAAGCAATGAAGATAGATTATTAATCTATCTTTTTTCATGAAAAAAGAACCTATTCATCAGGTTCTTCTTCTGTACTAATCATTCCTACTTCTACACCATTAATAGAATCAAATCTTTTAGTAATTTTTTCTGTAGTAATATTAATATCTTTAATATCTTTTGTTATCGTATCAATACTACGTGATAATTTATCCCATCTTTCTCGATACTTAGCAAATTCTTTACTTAACTTATTTAGTTCAATATGAATAACTTTAGCATACTTATCTCTTTCCATATTTTTAAGTATTACTTGAATAATTGTTAAAGTACTCATTAAAGTAGTTGGACTTGTTATCCATACTCTCTTCTCATAAGAATATCTTAATAATTCTGGATGATATGCATTTAATTCAGCAAATATAGCTTCAGCTGGTAAAAACATAATAGCTTCATCACTAGTTTCTCCAGAAATAATATATTTACTACTAATAGCATCTATATGTTTTTTAACATCACTCTTAAATAGCTTAGTAGCTACACTTCTCTCTTCTGGTGATAAAGAACTATCCGTCATTCTTTCATAATTTTCTAAAGGGAATTTACTATCTATACAAATTGTTCCTAATGGTTCTGGAGCATATAAAATAGAATCAGCAATAAAACCATTACTCATTGTATGTTGTAATTCATAAATGTTTTTATTATTATCACCAAATACACTAGATAAAATATTATTCAAATTAACTTCACCAAATATACCTCTAGTCTTCTTATCTGTTAAAACACTTTGTAATCCAACTATTTCTGTTGATAAACTATCAATCTTCTTTTGAGCTTCATCAATCTTTGTTAGTCTTTCTAAAATATTATTAAATGTCTTATTTGTTTTTTCAAAGTTTTGATCTATTCTTTCATTAACTTTATTATTAATAACATCTAATTTTTTCTCCAACTTATCATTTACTTTGTCAAAGTCTTCAACCAAGAATTTATTAATATCAAATTTAAAATCACCCAAATCAGAATTAATATTCTTTTCTAACTTACCTAATCTTTCAATTAAATCATTATCATCTTTTCTTTTAAATAAATTTAAAATACCAATTATTATTAAAATAACTAATAAAGCAATAATTATATAATCCATACTAATACTTATCATCAATACCATACTTATCACCTACATATCTACTTACTAAATAACCAGCTAATACTAAAAGAAATACTTTAATTAGTGCATATGGATTAGTAAGACTTTCTAATAAACTTGTTCCAATAAAACTACAGAAAATAACAACACAAACTTTACCTAATAATAAAGAATATAAGAATTTCTTTACTGGTATATGTGATAAACCAGCTCCAACATTAATAAAAAATGAAGGTGCAAAAGGTATAGATATAATCAAAACAATCTGACTAAATTTTAATTTATCTATCGTTTTCATTAATTTATGTTCTTTTTTCTTTTTATAAAACCATTTACTTAAACCATTACGGCATAAATAAAAAGTAATAAAACTACCTAAAACTGTACAACACCATGAAATAGTTCCCCCAATTATAAAACCCAGTGTATGAACATTTATTGTTACAAACACAAAAAGTGGTAAAAAAGCTAGAACTCCTTCTACTATTATTAGTAAAGAACTAATTATTGGAGCCCATGGACCTAATCCTTCTAAAAAAGTATCCAACCACTCATTTATGTTTTGAAAAAACTCAATTATTTCCATAAAACATCACACTTTTATTATAGATTATACCTCTTTAAAAAACAATTGTTCTATTTATAAAGATGTAAATACTTTACTCCATAAAAAAGATGACTATTTCTAGTCATCTCCAAAGAAGTCATCAAAGAATTCATCATCTGATATAACATTGTTATTTTTAATAACAACTTTATCAGGATCAACATTAACATTTGTCTTTTCAGTTTCTATCTTAACAGTTGGTTTAGCTTCTGATACGCTATCAACTTTTACTTCTTTTGAATAAATATTATAATCATTCAATTTCTCTGAAACGTCTTTTAAATCATCTTTCTTGATTCTTGCAATATCATCATAATTATTACTTGGTTCTTCCTTAACATTATCAATTACGTTAGGAATAGAATTATAGATATTGTAATCATTATCATTAGGTCTTACAACTGTTCCACTAGTCAAGTTAGGCTTAATAATTGAAGCATCTTCTACCTTTGGTAAATCATCAAAAACATCATCATTTTCTTCAACTGGACTACTTGTAGCAACTGCAATATTTGCTTTTTCATTACCAATTGAGATTTCTGTTTTATTAACCTCAGGTATAACTTTCTCTTCTTTTTCTGGACTAGCATTGAACACATTATATTCATAATGATTAACAACTGTTTTAGGTTCTTCTTTAACCTTTTCTTCAGTTTCATCCTTAGTATTATATTTTACTGTAACATCAGGAGTAACATCTTTAACAGTTGGTTGTTCAACCGTAATCTTTATATTATCTTCTAACTTAGGTAAATCTGCAGATATTTCAGCATCTTTATCATCGCTAGCTTTCTTCTTTTCTAATTCTCTCTTTTGACGTTCTTCTTCGGCGTCTAATTCAGCAATTTTCTTATCAATGTCTTTCATCATTTGGTCAAGGTCTAAACCTCCACCCATTCCACCAAACATTCCGCCATCAGAAGAAGGTGATGAGAATGGAGAATCTCCACCAAATGAGCCACCATCAAAGCCGCCACCAAATGGACTACCGCCACCAAATGGACTACCACCACCAAATGGACTACCACCTCCAAATGGACTACCACCAGGAGCATTATCTTTACCATCTATAGAGTTTAACATATTATTACGTTTTTTCTCTTTAACAAATGTTTTTAAATCAAATGTTTCAACAGGTTCTTTTTGACGTACTGGGAACTCCGCTTCAATATGAGGATGTCCCCAATTCATCTTAAAGTTTGGTGTATATTTTGTTTTAAATGGTGCCATACGCCATCTAATAATAATTGCTTCGAATAATTTTAACTTTTGTAAATCTGTAACTGTAACAAGTGGTGTAGATGCAGTTTTATCTTTATCACTAGATTTAACCTCACCACACATTTTACTAATTTCTTCTAGAGCAGATAACTCTGTACTAATTAAGTAAACTAAGTTACCACAGTTACCTTTAATTGTTTCAGCATCTTCATTACCATAAACACTTTTTAATTGTGCAAAGTTCTGAATAATGAATGTAAATCTTATAGCACGAGAACGAGCTGCTGTAACCATTGTAGTAACATCTTTTAAAGGTGGCATATTAGCAAACTCATCAAGAATAAAGTTTGTTCTATAAGGTAATTTACCACCATTAGCTTGAGCAACATCGATTAATGTTTCATAACATTGTTTAATAAAGATTGTTGCTAAACTATGATATGTTGTTTTTTCATCATGAATTACAATAAATACAGCTGTCTTTTCTTTACCAATATTACGCATATCAAAATCACTATATGCTAACATTTCTGATAAATTTTCACGTGATGCAAATAATCTTATCTTTTGTCTAAATACAGATAAAATACCACCTTTTGTTTCTTGAGGAGCATTAATTGTATTAGATGCGAATACATATGGAGAAGAACCTTCCCCTTTCATTGTAAAGTATTCTTTAATATAATTACTTGCTGCAAATTTATCTTCACCAACAGTACTCATTAAGTTAATTGTATTTAAATTTATTTCTTTTTCTTTAGCATCTTCAAATAAACCTAAAGCTAATCCTGAGAAGTAGTCAGCTGCTGATTTTTCCCAGAAAGGATCTCCACTTTTATTATTTGGATCATATAAGATATTTAAAGCAACGTCATCCAATAACTCTGTAGCTTTATCTTGATTACCATTCTTGTAATATTGATAAGGCAAAGTAAGTGGATTCCAAGCATTACCATTTTGTGGATCACGGAAGTTTAATACAACAACGTTATATCCTCTTTCTCTCATGTAATTACTTGCTGCTTTATATAACTCACCTTTAGGGTCGGTAATAATCATACTCTCGCCTTTTTTAATTAATAATTCTACCATTGGTTCAACGATAGTTTGTGATTTACCTGAACCAGTAGAACCTATTACTAAGTTATGATATTCACCATTATCTACCCATAAACGTTTTCCATCATTAACTAAAGGTATACCAGCATATTGAGAATCTGTAGCCAAAGGGTCAACTTCTTCAACACCTTTATCACTTTTCATTTCTCTTTCTTTTGACCATCTAGAATAACCTTTGTCATCTTTATTACTTATTTCAAATCCTATACCACTTTTACGTTCAAAAATATAAGATGAAACACCAGAGAAAATTATAACTAAAAATATTACAAATAAAATTAAAGTAACTGGTAATTGAGTTGAAAGTCCAGGAAATGGGCTTAAACCAGAAAAGTGTCCATAAACACTTAATGTATTAATATTACCAGTAATTATTGCACACAAATACAATAGCATTGCTGCAAAAATGCCAAACATAATTAGGTCTTTACCAGAAATACGAAATTTCATTAATAATTCACCCCAAATCTAAAAATATTATACTATTAAAAGGCCAAAAATAAAAGGAGTTTATCCTTTTATTTTTTTATTTTAGACAAAATAAGTGCTGCGAATAAGAAAACACCAATAGCAATTACTCCAGTCAATATCGGATGTTCATCAAAAAAGCTTTTCTCCTTTTCTGACTTTTTACCATTTTCACCTTCTGGATCTCCTGCTTCACCATCTTCTAAAGTATTATCTAATACCATATATATACCTTTTTTAGTACTACTTGTAAAGTTCCAAGTATATATTCCATCTTTTTCAGAATCAGCATTACTTTCTAATACTTTATAATCTGTTCTTATATTAATATTTACATTTTCTAATTTAGGATATGTATTGAATACCTTTAATCCAGTAATATCAGATGAAATAGTAATTTTTCTCTTTTCTTCAGGAAGTTTACTAGATACCGGTTTAGAATATCCTTTTAATTGAAATGATCTAAAAGCACTTTTTACTGCTGTAGAATTACTATATTGTCCCATTGGGAATTTATAACTGTAAGTTGTCTTATAACCTGTTCCTAAATCTTGTTGATTCATAACATAATAAGTAACTCCACTCTTAGGAATGTCTGGTTCTGTATCAGCTACAATAACATCATAGAAAACAGGAACATTCTTTCTAAAGCCCTCTTTAATTTGTTCTTTAGTATATAAATTATCTTCTAATGTTGTAATTGATACTTTTTCTTCTATTCCTTCATGAGTAATATTTATATCAACATTAGCTGTACAACCACACATAATAAACATAAATCCAATTAATAATATTAATCTCTTTTTCATATACATTTCTCCCTATTTAGTCTTTGCATGAGTAGAATAATAACCTTCCATATCTACTCCCCAATAACCGCTATCAGCATAAGAACGTCTTGTAAATAAAACTCCTCTTGCATTACCACTTGCTTCAGCGCATATATATTGATGGTTTTCTTCATCTATCCCAACAACTAAAACAACGTGATGCTCGCTTTCAAGTAAATCTCCTGGTTGAATTACCGGTTGTGAACTTGATAAAGTTACTCTTCTAACACCTGGTAGATTTTGGAAATTACTTGCTAGATTTACACTAACATTAAATCCGCCATTATTAATTGCCCATGGAACAAAACCTGAACAATCTAAACCACAATAATTGTAATCTTGACCATTAGCATATGTATGGCAATCGGTACTACCCCATCTGGCTTTAGCACCATCAGCAATACCATCACCATGGCCACCACCCCAGAAATAAGGTACCTTAACATCATAATTATTACCAAGTTCAGCAATTAATGTAACAGCTGCAGCAACAACTCCTGCACGTGTTCCAAATCCATTTTTATCAACATTAGAAGATATCTTTTGATTAAATGCTTCTAAACTTGTTCCTTTACTTTGTAAGAATTGATCTAATGGTTCATGAAGTATTTCATCATCATCAGAATTTAATTCATAATTACCATAATCAATATTTCCATATTTTGCTCTACCAGAACCACTAGATGGTTCAATAACAGCAGTATCTATAATTAAAAGTACAAGAATTAACAATAAGATAGCAATTCCTGCTACATAAGGATGAGATACTAGAAAACTAAGCGCTTTTTTACCTAAACTTACTTTTCCGTGTTCAGCTTCTGTAGACTCGGTATTTCCACCACCGTCTAGTTTTCCACCAGAACCACCATCTCCACCTCTATTTAATCCTAATCTTGAGAATGGATTAAGTTTTTGTTTTATATTATTAAATGTATTACTTAAAGGATTTAAACTTCTAGGTCTTGAACCACCATTATCAGAAGCACCATTACTACTAACTGGTCCATTGGCTCTATTTTGATGGTCTAAATTTCTTCTTGCATTAGCAGTAGGATCATTTCTTCCTTGCTGCATATTTCTAGTAGCACCATATCCGTTACCACCAGGTCCTCCTTGAGTATCACTGCCTCTTCTTCCATTATCAACAGCTTCTGGGCCTGCTTCACCAGGTCCTTGATCTCTACCTGGTCCTTGGTTATTACCTAATCCACTATTTGGATTTTCACCAAGATCATCTTTTTTATCTAAGCCACCAGGTCCTCCACCTTCTTCACCTAATCCTTGGTTAGGTTGATTTGGCAAGCCATTATTAGCTCCTGGACCCTCTGCTCCTCCAGGAATTCCTTCAGTTGCTTGTTCTCCAGGTTGACCTAAATTTTCATCATAAGGATCACTTCGTGGTCCAGACCCTACATCTGGTCTACCACCAGCTCCTCCAGGTCCGCCACCTACTTCTGCAGTTTCAGCGCCCCCAGCTCCTCCTGGTGCATTTGCTCCACCAGCACCAACTGGTGCAGCCACTGGACCACCAGCTTGTTGTGGTTCATTAGGGCCAGGTCTTCTACCACTATTAGGGCCTTGATATCCGTTATCAACACCATCTTGGTTATAATCCCTGCTTCGATCACTATAATGTTCACTAGAATGATCTGTAGCATCTCTTTCAGTAGTTATATGTCTATCCGGATTATATCCATTCGAAGTAGGATCTTCTTCTGGTTTAGATTCAGACTCTGATTCAGACTCTGTTTCGTGTTCTGAATCTTTTTCTGGTTCTATAACCGTATCATCAACCTGTTCTTCCTTAGGCTTTTTCTTCATTTCATTTAATTTATCTTCAATGGTATTACTACCTGAAACACTCTCTTCAAGTACTTCTGGATCTTCATCTCTAACACCAACTGTCCATGTTCTTTTATTATCAGCCATAGTATCACCAGTTTCTCTTATATACTATAAAAAGTATATCATAAATTAAACCAAGAAAAAAGCTAGTAAATACTACTAGCCTATAGTCCACCACCTGAACCAAATGAATCAAGTTCTTCTTGAGTACATAATACTCTAATTCTCATACGTCTGCTTCCACAAACGAATAAAGCTTCACCTTGATTATAATATTTGATACTATCAGTTTCACTATCATTTAAATCTATTAACAATCCTAAATCTTCAGCAGCTTGCTTCTTCAAGCCCATTACTAAGTAGTATGAAGCATTATCGAAGATAGCTTTTCCATGTACGATTACATTAGGAGCAGCGAAGTCTGTAGGTTGTTGTGTAATAATAATTGTACCTGTATTATACTTACGAGCACGTCTTTGCATTTGTGCTAAGAATTCAGCACCAAGTTCATTTCTTGTAGATAATAAAACGTGCGCTTCATCAACAGTTAATACTGTTGTTATTTCTCTATCAAGACATTGACTCCAAGCATATTTCAAAATATTAAAGAATAAAGCATTTCTGATATTTTCATCACTATTCATTAAGTCTTTAATATTAAATACAATAAAATTACTATCAATATTTAATGTTGTCTTACCTGTAAAGTAATATCTTAATTCTTTAGTTAATGGTCTAACTTTTAACTCAAGTCTTTCCATTATATCTCTTTCTCTAGTCTTCTCTGGCATTGATAATAATCTACCTTTAATAGTAGCATATACATCATCAAATGTAGGATAATCTTGAGAAGTTAATTGACTAAAGTCTGTATCAAAATCGATTTTATATCTCTTATATGTATCTTGTACAACTTCACTAAACATTGCAAGAACATCTTCTTCAATAGTTGGAGAATAATACTTCATGAATGCTTTTAAAGATTGTAATGATCTTGTTAAAACAGTATATCCTAAACCTTGAGCTAGTTCTTCTTCATCAGCATCAGCTACTATTTCAAGTGGATTAATCATACCATATTCTCCACCTTTACCTAGGTCTAAGAAACTACCATTTAAGGCACGACACATATCTTCAAGTTCACCTTCAGGGTCAACACAAATAACTTTATAACCATTTCTAATATGAGTTCTAATTAATACTTTTGCAGCTGTAGATTTACCACTACCAGAAGTACCTAAAATAATCATATTAGCATTATTTCTATTATGTTCCTTTTTAATCTTATATAAGAATTGATTAAATAGAATAACACCACCAGAGAAATCAATACCAAATAAAGTAGCATCTCCTGGGTCTTTAACACTATCAAATACGAAAGGATACATAGCAGAAATTGTTACAGATGGAATTGGTGTACCAATTCTTCCCTCGATATCTTGTCTTGGGAATATAGGAATAATTGATTTTAGTACCTTTTCTTGTTCAAACATTAAAGGTATAGCTTTCATTCCTAATGCATCTATATAACTAAGAACTTGCATTCTTCTTAATTCTAATTGTTCAGGACTGTCTGCAGTTATCATAACATGCAATTGGAAGTCATAAATTCTTGCTTGCGTAGCAGCTAACATTTGAATAAATTGTTCCAAAGATTCATAATCCTGTCTAATTCTCTCTTGAAGAGTTTGATCTCTTTCAGATTGATATCTTATTTTTAAATCTGCAATTTCTTTATTTAACATGTTTTGTAATACTGAGAATTCAATTGGAATATGTTTAGCAACAATTTTAACACCAGATAAATTAGTTAAATTGGCTAAGAAACCTGGAGCTATACTTTTTGGATAACTGATTACAGTTAAAATAGTTGCATTTTTTCCACTTATTACGAATTCTTTAATATCGAATTTTATACCTTTTGGGGCAATTTCACTTTTTAGATTCATTTTGTTCTCACCGTCCCAAACGTAGTAGTCATTCCACCATTTAAGAAGTTATCTAAAATCATTCTTAAATCAGCATTACTAACTTGTGTAGAATTAATTGAGGCATTTGCTAAACCTGCCATCAAATTATGTATTTTCTTTTGAATAATCTCTAATTTCTTATCTTTAAATAGAATAAAATATTCAGTATCAACAACGTTGTACTCAGCACCCATAAAAGCATTAGCTTTATTAATATCTTGAACTATTAACTTTCTAACAGCACCATCAGTACATTTTTGATACAAAAGTTGTAACTGTGATAGATACACGTTGATATCAACAGGTCTATCTGCAACAACTAACCAGAATTCATAATCAATCATATTATAGAAATTCTGTAAATTAAACAAAACATTTTCCATTTCTCCTTGATCAAGAATAAAGATATTCTTAGGAGCAATTTTAATACCTGTTACATAATAATTGTTATCCAATTGAATCATACCATTCATTATATTTTTAATAGGTACCCAATCTTCAGCATATTTAACAGGACCAGAACTACTACTAGATGAACTAGGAGCACTGGTATTATCTACCTTTTCTATCAACGCCATAGTCTCTACAGCACCAACCTTTCCATTTATATTCTCTTTGATCCATAAAGAATCTAAACATATTATTTAATAATGTCATAACATTATGATAATGAGGTACTGGAGCAACAAGTAATGCTGATAGTAATAATGGTGATATAAGAAGCATTAACACCTTCATATCTTCCGTATGTATTACCATAAGCAAGAAACTTGAAATTCCTAACCCCGTTAAAAATATTGTTAAATCAGCAGGAGTGAAGAAGCCTAAAATCATTTGAGACTTCTTCGAGTTTGCTGGAATAATATAATTCATATCTTAGCACCTCACTATCCTTTATTTCCTTTTTTTCCTTCTTTTTGTTGCATAGCTCTTTGAGCTTTTGGTGCATATTCATGAGCATTAGTGTACTTAGCAGAATCATTACCAAATTTACCCATAGATGCTTGTGCAGTTGTAGCTTTAATACCCTTAGCTTGTGAGAAGAATTCGGCTTCGTTTTTGAAATGTGGAGTAGTATCTGCAGCATTTTCTGCAGGCAATGCAGTATCATAGAAACCAAAAGTATCACCATAAACTGGTTGACCATTTGACCATCCAGTAACATTTCTTCTGTAGTATACTTTTTTCTTCGTACCATTTTGTTCAAATTCGAATTCATTATGACTATTGTAAGAAGAGTCTGCTCTTGCAGTAGCAGCAGAATATTGACCAGCTCTATAGTTATCTTTACCCATAATTCTTTCCATAGTTTCTCTAATTGTCATAGATGGAGAATCTGGATCATCACCAGTTCTTAATACTTCACCTTCATGTGCTTGAACATAAGCTATATGAGAAGCAACGAATGTACTAATCTTATCGGCAACTTTAGAGCCTTCATTTTGTGATTCAGAATGAATCCATGCATCTGCAGCAGCTTCTGATTCTTCTTTCAACTTCTTAACTTTATCGGCTTGTTCTTGTGTTGCATTAGCAAATTGAGCATCAGTTAATTTATATTCGAAGTCAACTTGTGCTTGAACACCAGCAGTTACTTTTGTTCTTATTGGATCAGTAGCAACTTCCATAGCTTGTGTTTGTGATGCAAGCGAAGTTTCTAAAGCTTCACGTTCCGCTTGAAGTGTAGTTAATTGAGATTGAAGTGCAGCTCTACCAGCAGCATCAGATGGATCTAAACTACTAATTTGCGCTTGAGTATTTTCAATAGCTCTTTGTTTAGCAGCTAAATCTGATCTCGTAGTTTGTAAAGCTTGTACACCAGACTCTAAACTTCCAATATAGCCATTATATGTAGCCAATTGTGAAGTAAGAGCTGCTCTTTCACTATCAGATAAAGATGTATCAGTAGAAAGTCTTTCTCGCATGCTAGCAGCACTAGTTTGTAAATATCTAAGCATATCTTCTGAACTAGCAGAACTTAATCTTTGTCTTCTAGCAGCTACTTCGTCTCTAACTGTATCATCATCTAAACCATTACCATATCTAGAAATCTTTCTTTGTTGCTCTTGAACATATTCTCTGTGTTTCTGTGCTGCGAAAGTACCTTCTTCTTCATATGCCATATCTCTTAATTCACCATTATGTTTTTTCAAGGCTGTAGCATAATCCATTTTTTCTCTCTCACGAGCAGTATCATATAATGGTCTACCATGAGCATTAACATCTCTTTCAATTGCGTCAGACACTTGACGTGTAACCCATGTTTTAACTCTAATTTTTTGTTGTGCTTCTATTTCTTTTTCCAATGCTTTGATTGCATCTTCATTACGTAACCAGTCACCTGCTTCATTTTGCTTAGCAAGTTTTTCTAGTATTTTCTTTTGAGCATCATCTAATGTTCTACCAGCATTAGCAGCTGCAATTATTTCATCAAGTTGATTTAATTGATCCTCTCCTTCATGAATAGCATCTAAAGCAGCTTGATGTTCTCTTTGTCTTTCCCCTCTTCTATGTCTAGCTTCATCGGCAGCATGTGCTGAATCAGCAACATTATCTCTCATATTACGCCAGTTATTACTGAAATCTCTTCCATAACCCTCTCCAAATTGATGAGCAAGATTTCTTGTCGTAGCTGACATAGCTCCAGAAAAGGCACGTCCTAACCTATCTCTAAATCTTGGATCTTGGCCATGTCTATTCTTTTCTTCATCGTTATAACCGTGTTGAGCACCTCTAAACATTGAGCCAGCAAGTCCAGCAGCTCCGAAGAAGCCACCTTCTTTAAGTTTCTTACCAAGACTCTTGAAGTCTCCCATTCCTCCACCAATTCCTAAAGATTCAGTAATAATCTTTGGAGCTGATTGAGCAAATATAATTAAACCCATTATTAATAAGGCAAGTGCTAAAGCACGTTCACCCCAGTTTAAGTTTTGATTACCCCATAACTGTTCTGTTGATGAAAACAAATCAGTTAAGTGGCAGATTATATAGACGACTATATAAACAACTGAAATTCTTATGAATACCTCCATAAATGTTTGAATTAAATTAGTAACATAAGAAGTAAAATTCTTTTTAAATTTTGGTAATATTTGCAAGATAATTGGTATTGGCGCAATAATTTGATAATACGCTAATTTTGCTGCACGAACACCCATATCAATAGAGAATGAAACGAATGAATATAAAGCGAAAATACCACATAAAGTAGAAACGCCCCACATATACTCAATCTCTCCATCGTCCTGGTACTTCCCTATGAAGCCCGTATATATACTAAATCCTTTACCGGACGATGACATATTATAAGCATCAGCTAAAGATATCTCATCTCCATTAGTAAGATCTTGAACATTATCAGCAGCTTGTGAAGTTCCAATAGCAACTGCACAACATAAAACAGCTGCTCCTCCTAATAACCAACCAATTGGATTCCATGACATCGCAACCGCTGCAACAGCAAGTCCAGCAGCAACTGCACATCCTGCATATTGTAACGCAGCTTGATCATATAATTCCTGAGCCGTTATCGTTATTTCATCAGCAGTATATCCTTCAGCTGGATGGAAGAATGCAGACCAAATAGATGTAGCTGCAACAGCTCCACCAATTGATTTAACATAACAGTTCGCTTTAGCAGTTTGATTAGATTGATCTTGACAAGGATCATTAGCAGAAGTTCCTATTCCTGCTGTTCCTAATGGAATTTCATTATCATCAAAGTTTCTAAAGAATATCTTTCCAACAACATCGTGTTCAACGAATAAACCTTGAGCTTGATATAAATATTCAAAAATAGTTGGAGCTATTGCAAGTCCAATAACAGCTATAGCAATATTCTTAACAAGACTACTACCTGATAATTCACCCTTGGTCATTTGATCAGGATCCATAATTGCTCTAATAATAGCATATGCTAAAACGAAAAGCATTATAACACCAATAATTGCATATAAATTATTTGCTATTGTTGAATAAGCATCACTTGTTAATAATCTGGCACTAGCTATTGCCATAAATATTTTATAAGCAGAACCTATTAAACCATAGATAATACAATCAAGTAATATTACAACACCAGCAATACCTTTTGTTATTAAATCACCTATTGATAATAAATACATATTTTAGCCTCCTATTTTATTCCGCAAATATCAGAATATCCTAAAAGTTTTAAAAAATATCCTAATACATCAGGTAATATAAATATAGTTAAAGCAAGTAAAACCCTTTTTAAAGCTATTTTAGCATTTTTCTTTAAAGCTTCTTTATCTTGACTAGCAGCAGCCTTAACGAAGTCCATAGTGGTAAAAACCAATACTAAAACAGGTGCTAAATACTTAAACACATTAAATATTTGTTGTAAGAATGTAATAACCTCTGGATCAAGTACTTCTTTACAACCTTTATCCATTATAAGGGGCATTGCATATACAGGTTTTGTCATAAACAAACATGCAATAAAAAACAAATATTTAATATTATATTTCTTAATCATAAACTACACCTCATATCATAAAAATTATAACATAAAAAAAATGATATTAAAAGATAATATCATCTTATTTAAACTATAATTAAACGATTTAAAAATACTATTTACCGCTAATAGCGTCAATACAAGTTTTATAATCTGCGTCGATTGTATTACCAAGTAAATTAAATACAGCTTTAACTAATTCTGGTATGAAGAATATTACTAAACCAGCAATGAATCTCATTAATAATTGTTTTGCAGCTTTTTTGATATCTTCATCTTTACTACCAACAACAGCTTTTCCTAAATCGATCATACCAAAAATAACGATTAATAGAGGAATTACTACTCTAAAAATATTTAATATTTTTCCAACTAAATTTAAAGTATTTCTCATATCAGTACAAAAACTTAATAAATACATTATAAACATCTCCTTCTTTTCTAACATAATTGTATTTTATATCGTACACAATGTCAAGTTTTTTTACACTATTCCTTTACAATTCCAAATAGCCTTGCAGCCCTTGAACTATCAGCTGCTGGTCTATTTTTATCAAATCCTAGTTTATTCAATAATTCGTCAAGTACTCTATGTTTATCCATTTTATCATCCAAAGGTGGAATACAATGGAAAACACTTAGACCTGCCTCATTTTCAAATTCTCTTATATCATTTTGATCTAACAAACTTCTATTTAGAATAACTTTCTTACCTTTAATCTTCTCAATTATAT
>JAEEGI010007586.1_pt1 | contig 24272 bp, 17 predicted proteins | sample 8958751 | NCBI WGS metagenome assembly JAEEGI01 (sample SAMN16246545, study PRJNA631951) | gut metagenome | biome: gut microbiome; feature: rumen; material: KS-attached | host: Bos | place: Iran: Karaj | collected 2018-10
GGAAGGCTACGATGCTTCCGGCAAGAAAGTGTCTGAATATGAGATCCGTCCCGCCCAGCGTCCGGCTGCCCTGAAGGCGGTTGCGGACCGGAACGAACTCAATGCCGGCGGCCTGGTCCATGTGGCCGTCGAGGTGGTGGACGACAATGGCAACCTCGTTCCGCTCGGTGACAACGAGATTACCTGCACGGTGGAAGGCCCCGCCCAGCTGCTGGGACTGGAGTCCGCCAACAACACGGACATGGGCAACTGGAACGACAACGTCCAGCGGGCCTATCGCGGGCGTCTGCTGGCCTATGTCAAGACGGGCGCCAATCCCGGGAAGATCAAGGTGCGTTTCTCTTCCCCGTACATCAAGGGAGCCGAGGTGGAGATCGCAACCCACAAGTATGCCAAGACCGAAGAGATTCGCCTGAGCGATCCTTTCATTCTGGCCGACAAGGCTTCCGGCATGTATTATATGACCGGTACCGGCGGCATGCTGTGGAAGAGTCCCGACCTCAAGGTCTGGGACGGCCCGTTCCAGGTTACCCGGACCGATCCGAATTCCTGGATGGGCCCGCGCCCGATGATCTGGGCGGCGGAGATCCACGAGTACAAGGGAAAGTATTATTACTTTGCCACCTTTACGAACCAGGCAGAGATCATCCAGTCCTATCGCGGAAACGACATCAACCGCCGGGCCTGCCACGTCCTGGTCGGCGATAGTCCGGAAGGACCGTTCTATCCGATGAAGGACGAAACGTACCTGCCGGCTGACCAGCCTACCCTGGATGCCACCCTCTGGTTCGAAGACGGAAAACCGTATCTGATCTTCTGCCACGAATGGCTCCAGAACTGGAATGGTACGGTGGAGGCGATTCCGCTCAAGCCGGACTTCTCCGGAACCTATCCGGAAGGCCGGAAACTGCTGTTCCGGGCATTCGATTCCCCTTGGAGCAAGGAGAAGTACGAGGATGGCACCATCGGCCCGAACAAGGTCACGGATGGACCGTACGCCTTCCAGACGAAGACCGGCAAACTGGGCATGATCTGGACCAGTTGGGTGTACAATGACTACACGCAGGGTGTCGCCTATTCCACGAGCGGCAAGCTCGAAGGACCTTGGGTTCAGGAAAAGGATCCCATCACGCCTCCCAACTATGGGCACGGTATGATCTTCACGACCTTCGACGGAAAACGCATCCTTTGCTGCCACTCCCACCGTCCCGCCGACTTCATGCGGATTCCCGCCTACTTCCTGGTGGACGATTCCGGTGACAAACTGAAGGTGCTCGGGCGTTACTACCCGTAGTCGTCAGAGAACGGTCCATCCTTTGTCGATGGCAATCTGAAGTTCCCCGTCCGTGAGTTTCCCTTTGTTCTCCGAACCCAGGGTCACGGTACGGGGGACTTCCGTCTGTGCCAGGCCGTTCAGGATGTTGAGAAGGGATTCGTGAGAGAGGGACGTACAGTCAGACACGTTGAATGAGATGCTGATGCCCTGGAATCCGCCGAAATCCGTGAGCTGCTTCTGTCCGGCAAGTACGTCCGTGGCCGATGAAAGGGAGGCTGCATCGATAGCCTGCAGGGTGCGCAACGAACCCCGGCCGTAGTGGCATTCGAAGCTTTCCGTGAGCGAGGTGGCCCCGCTGAAATCGATGGACGGCAGGGTTGTCAGGGCGTAGCAGTTCCGGAAAAAGGCATGCCAGCTGGTCGCTTTGGGGAAGGATATGTCCCTGACGAGGGAAAGTTTCTGGCAACCGTCGAAAATCTGGCTTACCGACGTAGCGTTGGGACCGTTCAGGGAAGGGGATTCCACCAGCGCGGTGCAACCGTAGAAAAGCAGGGGACCGGTTACCATTGAACTGACATCCAGGGAGGCTACCCGCTGGAGAGCCGTGCACCCGCTGAACATCGATTCGAAGTTGGTGCAGGAGGAAGTGGCGATGTCCGTCCCAATCTCCCGGAGGGCTGTGCATCCTTCGAACATATGATAGCAGGACTTCATCGAACTCCAGTTCCAGTCGGGAACGGAAGCCAGGCGCGTGCATCCGGCAAACATATAATGATGGGAGGATGCTTTCACGAAGTTGAAAGCGGGTATTTCCACCAGGGAAGTACAGCTATGGAACATCCTGCCGAAATCGGTTCCGGAGGATGTGTCGAATCCGTCCACACGGACAAGTCTGGAGCAACCTGAGAACATTTCGGAAAAGTTGCTCACCTTTTCTGTCCGGTAGGGCCAGGTTTCCGTCAGGGACGTGCAGGACGAAAACATCGCGTGCATGTTCGTGGCGGCAGAGGTATCAAGCTCCGGGCAGGAGGTGAGGGCCTTGCAGCCTGAGAATGTCCCATAAAAGGTCGTTCCCCGCCGGGTATCCAGCAGCGGAAGCCCCTCTAGGCGGATACAGTTTTTGAACATTTCCCGGAACGTTGTTCCTGTAGACGTGTTCAGGAGCGGAATGCTCCGGAGGCTGGAGCAGCCGGAGAACATTTCACTGAAGTTCGTTCCTCTGCCCGTTTCAATGGGGTAGACTTCCTGCAGGGAGGTACAGTTGCTGAAGGCTGCACTGAAGTTGGTTCCGGCCGAGGTGACCAGGGCAGGGATTTCCCGGAGGGACGTGCATCCCTTGCAGAACGAGGAAAAATCCTTTCCCCTGCGCATGTCATAGGCTGGCAGCTCCCGGAGGGAGGAACACCCGTTGAACATGAAGGAAAAGTCCGTCCCCTTGGTCAAGGTGATGCCGGGCGCTGTGACCAGACTGGAGCATCCGTTGAACATCGATGCGAAAGTGGTTCCTGATGCCGTATCCATCCGGGGGACGGTGCGGAGTTTCCGGCATCCGAAGAACATCGAGGAAAAATCAGTACAAGGTTTGGTGTCGAGCTCCTCCGGAAGGTCCGTGAGTGCCGAGCAGTTGTAGAATGCCCAGGACCATGTCGTCACTTTGCCCGATGGAATCTTGCAATAGATGCCGGTCAGGCCGGAGCATCCCTGGAACATCCGCTGGAAAGTGGAGCGGGTGGCGAGAATGTCCGGCAGCCGGGTGACGGTTTTCAGTTGGGCATTCCGGGCGAAGGAATAGGAATGACGGGCATGGGTCAGTTCGGGAACCAGGACGCTGAAGGATCCGTCTTCATTCACGGGAACGTCGCAGATTTTGTAGATGGACGTTCCGCTGACGACCCCTTTGAAATAGTAGACGCTGAAATTTCCGCTGGCCGTTCCTTCAAAGAGGTACATGCTCCGGCAGCCCGTCCCGAGGGTCAGGATCTGTCCGGCCTTCAGCTCCAACCCTTCCAAAGGAACGGTATAGGTGAAATCCACTCCGCTGAAAGTCAGGCTGATGGTGATGGACGCTCCGGAAGAGAGGACTTGCGGAACGAGCATCAGGGTGAATTCCGTTCCGGCATATCCGGTTTCGGCGGTCACGCCGGTCTTGTCGGTCGACAGGATGGAAAAGTCCGTGGTCCGGTCCGCCAGTTCCCAGGTTCCGGTCCAAGGGTCCAGGATCCCTTCCGCTATAACGCCGCTGAGGGTGACGGAATGGACGGTACAGTTCGGAAAAACGGTTCCGGGAACGATCTGGAGTCCCGCCAGTGCATGGGAGAACACCAGGGGAGTGGGCCCCTTGTCCAGACGTCCCATTTCCGGGGAGATGGCGGTTACAAGATCCGGCTGCAGGGCGATGTCGTCCGGCGCGGCGTAGTGGAGGAGACCTCCGTCCGTCCATGAAAGACCGGCGCCATTGTCCGGCGCCCAGCAAAAGAATCGGTTTCCGTCGTCTTTGGGTAGATTAAAGTATTGAAGGTCACCCACTTCATACAGGTCTTCGCCGGAGGGTGCGGCCTGCCCTTGCCATCCTTCGTCAGACCGGTAGGAGAATCCGTCATACATCCCGCTGACCGGTGTCCCTTTCGTGGCGGCTCCCGCTTCGGGGAATCCGTCGGCGGACATCGGGCGGAGAAAGGCTTCGACGGTTAGCGTCTTCCCCCCGGAGGCTGTGGCGTGCAGCTCCGTCGCGGTCGATTTTGTGGCGGAAACGGGGGACAGGGTCGCCATGAAAGAGATACGGTCCGGTTCCTGCGGCTCGAAGAAGGCTTCTTCCGCCGTGCAGGAGACGAGGGCGGGAAGGAGGATGAGGAAAAGGTTATGTTTCATATGCATGGATCGTTATCGGTTGAACGGGCTTTCCGCTTCTCTTTCCGTCTGCTCTTCGGACCAGGGAATGAAGCTGTCGATGGTAAAGGTTATGTCCGGCGCCCCCGGCATCACGATGCCGGAAATCCGGGCTTTCGTACCGGCCGGGATGGAGAGGGGACTTCCATCCTTTCTGTTGAGAATCAAGGTTTTCGTTCCGAATATCGTATCAAAGACGACCTGCAGTCCGCTCAGTTCCAACGGAAGACAGAGCAGGGTGAAGGTGACCGGATGGTCGCGGGTCAGGGTCTGGTCCAGGGGAACGGTGACGGAGGTGCTCCCTTCGACAGGCGTAACGGTTGAATGGTCCGTCAGCCGGCCGGTTCCGGTATCCTGCCCCATTCTCAAGGAGAAGGTGCCTGACACCGGCCCTCCGGCTGACTCGAGCCTGCAGCCGGACAGGTAAACGGGATTCTTGTCTTCCAAGGTCAAGTTGAATTCCAAGGCCGTGAAAGCAGGCTGGAATACCAGGTGGACGTTGGATTGTTCTTCGACCTCTTTTGCAGCGGCAAGGAGGACGAGCCCTTCCGCAGAAGGAACACCGATACCGTCTTTCCAGACCAGGGTCTGCGTCTTAGGAATCGAACCGGTATAGACATCGTATTCGAGCGAGGTGCCTTCCAGGAGAGAAGGGGAGGGGTAAACCGCGTAAAAGTCGTGATTCCCTGTACCCCAGGCAAGTCCTTTGTTCCCACTGCGCTCGATGGAAGCGTGGTTGGCCTCGCTGCCGGAATGGACGGAAGAGATCCGGTAATCGGCTTCAGGGGTTCCTTCCCCATCCGCGGGAAGGGCTTGCCGGGAGCAGATGCGGATCAAGTCTCCGCGTTGCCAGTCGATCCGTTCGATGCCGTCGGCCCCGGTTTCTCCGGAGAACGAGGCCCGGGTGAAAGGGCCGCCTCCCCGGGCGTCGACGCTGAAATGGATCATTCCGTCGCGGAACAGTCCGGCCTTCCCGCAGGAAGAAAGGATGAGGGCGGCGCAGCAGACGGCGGCCGCACGCAGGAAAAAGGTTTGGTTCATAAGGTTTCCTCCCATTGAAAATCGAAGGGGTTTCCTTCGGTACTGAAATCATACTCTTCTGTCTGGATTCCCGCGGATTCCACTTCCACGTCCGTGGCGATGTCCGATCCGGCGCAGAAACTGCGTTCCATGACCAGGTCCACTTCGGAAAGGATGGCGGGAGTGACGTATTTCATATCCATGGCTGATGATGGACAAAGCGGCTTCGGAAAGGATGTCCGGTCCCGATTCCCTTCCCGGAAGCCAGGGTGGCACAAGGGAGCGGACGTGCAAACTTAGGAAGCCGTGTGCGTCCGGACAAGATACGTACGTAGACGCTTTTCGGTTTCTTGCCCGGATTGACGGTTTCTTGTGCCCGGTTTTTCCGTTTTTTGCGCTCCGAAAGATTTATTCTTATCTTTGTAGGGATTGTCGACATATGAAAAAGAAAAGAATACTCACCCTGGTTTTGACCCTGCTCGTCCTGGTCCCCGCCTATGCGGTGCTGAACGAGAAGGATCTGGCGCAGACGCTGTCCGTCTTGCGGTATGAACTCCGGTCCGCGTGGTTGGCTTCGGAGGAACGGGCCCAACGGACACAAGGACGCGGTGCACGGCAGCACGCCCAGCTTGTCCAGATGATGCAGCGCAGCAATGAACTGTCCCTGATGCTGTATTCCCAGAAACAGGACTATACCTTCGATATGACGTATGCCCTGAACGAGGTGTCGCGCCAGTATGACGAGTTCAGTTCCCGGAAACTGCCGTTCGACGACATCATCACGCGGCTGGACATCGACATCGACCGGTATGACCGTCTGATCCATACCCTCAAGCGCCTTCCGCCGGCGCAGCTCATGGCCTATCGGGACAGTACCGGGCAGCTGGTGTACATGGATGCGGCCGTCTGGCGGAACCGGCGGGATTCGCTGCGCCGGGCCCGGGGGGAAACGGTTACGCGGCGGGTGATGGACACAACAGGCCGGACGCGTCCTTTCGTGCTTGATTCGCTGGGGCAGCAGGACCGCGACAGCTGCATCTTCTATGCGGAGAACCTGTTGAGAATCTGTAGGATGCAAAAAGAGCAGCTGGTACGGGACAGTACGCATTATGCAGAAACCGCCGCGCTCCTGAAATCGACCTATGATTATGCCCAGCAGCGCTATAAGACGGTCCAGAACCGTATTTTCATAGACGGGCAGACGGCTTACGGCACCCTGTTGAAGGCTTTCCCGCGTTATTGGCAGCAGGCTGTCGTCGACGCACAGGACAAGTACAGTCCCAGGGCGCTCGGCGATGTGAACAGCCAGTGGCGCGGGCCCATGGTCACCGCCTTCTCCCTGTTCCTGCTGGTCTATCTCCTGATTTCGGCTGTCCTGGCCGTTGCGCTGGTCGCGCTCCTGACCCGGAAGGTACCCTTCTTCAAGAAGGAGCGTTTCATCAATCACCGGTTTGAGATGACCCTCATCACGGGCGTAATCATCTTCGCCGTTTCCATCATGATCGCCAGCTGGGCCTCCAAGCAGAATTTCTTTGCCATGGCCTCGAAACTTCTCGTGGAATTCGCCTGGATGCTCGCCGCCATCCTCATCTCCCTGGTCATCCGGCTGAAGGGAGAGGAGATTCGGAAGGGAATCCGCCTGTATTTCCCCATCCTTCTCCTGAGTTTCATCGTCATTTCCCTGCGCATCGCCTTCGTCCCGAACAGCCTGTTGAACATCCTTTTCCCGCCGCTGCTTCTGGTATTTACGGTTTTTCAGGGTTGGACGTTGTTCCGGAACAAGAAGGATCTGCCGGCCTGGGATGTCGCTTATGGATGGATCTCCATGCTGGTCCTGGTAGCTACGACCATCATCGCGTTCAGAGGCTTCGTGCTGCTCGGCATCCAACTGCTCATCTGGTGGATCTTCCTCCTGACCCTGTTGCAGACCATCACGGCCGTGTACGACCTCGTCCACATCTACTATGTGCGCCATATCCGGGATATGAAGACCAAGTATATCGAGGCGCATCCGACCCTTCCGGACGAAACCGACGAAGACCTGATAGCCGTGACCTGGCCGCATTCTTTCCTCAAGCAGGCCCTGCTGCCGATCGCTATCGTTCTTTCCATCCCGTTCAGCCTGTTCATGGCCTCCAGCGTATTCGATCTGGGAGAAGTGTTCGACCAGTATTACCGGTATCCGTTCCTGAACCTGGAGGGTTACATCAGCCTTTCCTTCTACAAGATCATCCTGGTGGTAGTCCTGTTCTTCCTGTTCCGCTATCTGGTGTATGCGGGAAAGGCACTTTACCGCCTGCTCAAGATCAAGTCCCTCCTGAAGGGTTCCAGCGGCCGTCTGTTCCATGAGAACCAGGCTAACTTCACCCTGGCGGAGAACGTCATCGCCATCTCCCTGTGGGGCATCTATGTCATTGCGATCTTCATCCTGCTGAAGATTCCTACGGCCGCCATCAAGGTGATCGGCGCCGGCCTCGCGACCGGTCTCGGTTTCGCCATGAAGGACATCCTGAACAATTTCTTCTACGGCGTCCAGCTCATGTCCGGCCGCGTCCGCGTGGGCGACTTCATCGAATGCGACGGCATCCGCGGCAAGGTGGACAGCATCAATTACCAGAGTACGCAGATCATCGCTTCCGACGGATCTGTGATGGCGTTCCCGAACGCCACGTTGTTCAACAAGAACTTCAAGAACCTCACGAAAAATCACTCCTACGAGCTCCTTTCCTTTGATGTGGGCGTCAAGTACGGGGTGGACGTGGACAAGGTCCGGGCCATCATCCAGGAAGCTTTGGTTCCGCTCGAGAAGAAAGATGTGTATGGCCGCGAGATCGTGGACCCGAAATACGGGATCCAGGTACGGTTCAAGGATTTCGGGGACAACAGCGTGAATCTGTCGGTGTACCAGTACATCACCGTGGATGAGCACTATACCTATCCCGCCAGGGCGAAGGAGTTGATTTACAATGCTCTGAATGCCAATGGCATCGAGATTCCGTTCCCGCAGCGCGACCTGTACATCAAGTCGATGCCGGAGAGCTAGAGTTTCTCCAGCAACAGTTCGAACAGGCGGGGTTTGGCGTATGCGCCAAGCTCCGCTTCTTCAATCCAGACGTAACCGTCCGGAAGGGGAGGACGTTCCGAAGGTTCCCAGAGATAGAAGTCGGCATAGAGGGTCCGGTGCGTAAGCTGGTGCTTGAAATCCTTGACGACCAGACGTGCTTCCGGAGGAACCGAATCGGTCAGGAACGGTTCCCATAGTCCTTGCCAGATGTCGCCCGGGCCGCGGCGGTGGAGGGCGACATGCCCGTCGACCCGCACATGGACATAGGTCAGATGGCGCTCCACCGGCTTGGCGGGCGCTTGCTTGACAGGCAAGAGTTCGGTCCTTCCCGTCCGGAAAGCCTGGCAGGAACCCTGAAGCGGGCAGGTCATGCAGGCAGGGTTGACCGGCGTGCAGCAAGTGGCGCCGAAATCCATCATCCCCTGGTTGAAGGCGGCGGGTTCGTCCGGGGGAAGCAGCCGTTGCGCCAGGTCGGTGAATTCTTTCCTGGCGGCCGTCGTCCCGACGGGTGTCGCTATCCCGAAATACCGGGCAAGCACCCGGTATACGTTGCCGTCCACAACGGCAGCGGGCAGCCCGAACGCGATGGAACCGATGGCGGCAGCCGTGTAGTCGCCGACGCCTTTCAGGGCGCGGATTCCCTCCAGGGTATCGGGAAAACCGCCCAGGGCCACGATCTGCTTGGCTGCGGTGTGCAGGTTCCGGGCTCTTGAATAATACCCCAACCCCTGCCAGAGCCGGAGGACCTCGTCTTCAGGAGCGGCAGCCAGATCCTCTACGGCAGGGAAGTGCTCCATGAACCTTTCCCAGTAGGACCATCCTTGGGCTACCCGTGTCTGCTGGAGGATGATTTCGCTGAGCCAGATGGCATAGGGGTCACGGGTCCTCCGCCACGGGAGGTCCCGGCCGTTTTCGGCATACCAGTGCAGGATGGTTTCGGAGAAGGCCATTTCGGATGCAAATGTAGTGAAATCCGACATTTTTTGCTATCTTGGGCGGACAAAACGAACTGATTTATGCGCTGGGACAAGGATTACCTGGGACGGACCTTCCGGTACTACGCCAATATCTACGACCATATCGATACCGACGGCGCTGCCCGGAGGATCAAGAACGGAATCTGGTTCCGGGGGCCGAATGTCTGGATTCTCGCCTTCTCCATCATCATCGCTTCCGTGGGACTCAACGTGAACTCCACGGCGGTCATCATCGGCGCGATGCTCATCTCCCCCCTGATGGGGCCGATCATCGGTCTGGGACTGGCCCTGGGAACCAATGACCTGGACTTGCTCAAGCTCTCTTTCAAGAACCTGCTGGTGATGGTCCTCATCTCCCTGGTGGCATCGACGCTCTTTTTCCTGATTTCCCCGCTGGACCTGATCAATCCTACGGAGCTGGAGGCCCGGACCAGTCCGACCATCTATGATGTGCTCATCGCCCTTTTCGGCGGTCTGGCCGGTATCCTGGAGAACAGCCGGAGGGAGCAGGGAACCGCCATTGCCGGCGTTGCCATCGCCACCGCTTTGATGCCGCCTTTGTGCACGGCCGGCTACGGCCTTTCCTGCCTGCGGTTCCACTATTTCTTCGGAGCGATGTACCTGTTCATCATCAATACGGTGTTCATTACGTTGGCAACCTATGTGATGGTCAAGTACTTGCGTTTCAAGACGGTGACGGGTTTGGAACCTGCGACCGCCACCAAGCGGCGTCATATGATTACCACAATCATCGTCATCGTGGCCATTCCCAGTCTGTTCTCCGCCATCGCGATGGTCCGGGACACCAATTTCGAGCGGAATGTCGAGGCGTTCGTCCGGGAGAACAGGCTTGTTTCCCGTTCCTATATCTCCGATTACCGGATTTACAAGGACCACGGGCGCAAGGTGGAGATCTTCCTGACCGGGGAGCCCATGACCTATGAGACGCAGATGGACCTCTATGCCTCTGCCGAATCCCACCGGATCACGGCTGACCAGCTGGTCATCAAGGAACACACCCTGGGAATGACCGGGGAGGAGATGAACGAGATGGTCCGGGAAATCTATGACCGGACAGACCGGATCCTCTCGGAGAAAGAGAACCAGTTGAATGAGCTTCAGACAAAGGTGGATTCCCTGACCCGGCGGGTCGAATCCCTCGTCATGAATCCCAACATTACGATCGCGCCGCCTGCGGATTAATAGGTCTGTTTGGGAATGTCCAGGCGTGCCTCCACGACATTCATCACGTAGTCACCGCACTTCTCGCATTCATTCACGATATCCATGTAGATCGTGCCGCTGGAGAAGCCGTAGATGTGATTGTCCACGTTCATGGAGTTCTGCTCGCGGAGCAGCAGCCGGGTGTTGTCGAGTTCTGCCTCGATATAGTTGGAGGCACCGGCGCTTTCCTTCCGGTCCTTCAGGATGGCGTTCATCCGTTCCAGCGCCTGGTCGATGAGCGTGAACATGCTGCGGACGCCGTTGTTCTGCTCTTCCGTGAAGGGCACGTTCTTCCGTTTCATCGCCCGGGCCAGGTTGTAACAGCTGTCGCCGATGGATTCCAGTTCACTGATTTCACGGAGCATCTGGCGGATCTTGCCCTTGGTGTCATCGGACAGATGGGCGTCGCTCACCTTGCCCAGATACAGGCCGATCTCGTTCTCCATGTTGTCGGAGATGCCTTCGTATTTCTCAATCCGCTGGAAGATGTCCTCCTGGCCATCCTTGGCATCGAACAGTTCCTTGACCATGCCGAACATGCGCTGCATCCGCTCTCCGAAAACCTCGATTTCTTTCTGAGCCTGGAGCACGGAGATTTCCGGGGTCTTCATGATACCGCTCTGGATGTACTGCAGGCGCGATTCCTCGTCCACGTTCTCCTTGTGCGGGATGAGCTTGCAGACGAATTTCTCAATCTGCGGAATGAACCAGATGAGTACCAGCGTGTTGGTCACATTGAACATCGTATGGAAAGCGGCGAGCACGAACGAGATACGGGCCGGATCCAGCGGGCCTTCGGGATCCACGCTCACCAGTCGGCAGGCCAGCCGGACGAACGGGAAGAAGACGCAGAGCACCCAGCAGACGCCGAAGAGGTTGAAGACAAGGTGCGCCAGGGCAGCCCTCCGTGCCTGGGTATTGCCGTTCATGGCTGCCAGGTTCGCGGTGACGGTCGTTCCGATGTTCTCACCCATCACCAGCGCGATGCCCTGGAAAATGGTCAGGACGCCGCTGGAACAGAGGACCATCGTGATGGCCATCAAGGCGGCCGAGGATTGGGCGATGGCCGTCAGGATGGCGCCGATCAGGAGGAACAGCAGGATGGTCAGATAGCTTCCGGAGTCAAAGCCGGCGAAGAAATTCACCACGCCTTCGTTATGGGCGAGGTCCATTTCCCGTCCGGTCAGGTTCAGGGTTCCCAGGGCGAAGAACATGAAGGAGAGACCGAAGAGGAAATCGCCCAGGTAGCGGTGTTTCTTGATATTGATGAGGATGATGGCCGCCAGGAAGGTAGGCCACACCAGCATCGTGATGTTGAAGGAGAAACCCGCGGACATGATCCAGGCCGACAGGGTGGTACCGATGTTGGCGCCCATGATGACGGAAATGGCCTGGGCGAGGGTCAGGAGGCCGGCGTTGACGAAGGATACCGTCATCACGGTCGTCGCGGCCGAGGACTGGACGGATACGGCCACGGTCATGCCGGTGAGGACACCCGTAACCCGGTTGGTCGTCATGGCGCCGAGGATATGACGGAGCTGGGGACCCGCCATCTTCTGGAGGGCCTCGCTCATCACTTTCATACCGTACATCAGGAGGGCGATGCACCCGAGAAGCTTGAAAATCGTTGCTATCATAAATCGAATCTACATTACTTGAAACTGGACCCGCCGACGAATTCCCGCAGCAGGGAGGTGGCCGGGATCTCCTTGTCGGGAACCGGGGTGAAATAGTGGATGAACTTGAGCAGGCGGTGTGCCTCGGAGAACTCGGGACAGTTCTGGGGCATGCTCCGGAGGATGGGCTCGGCGTGGTTCTTGAGCACGGCGAATTCGATGAGATAGGCCGAATTGAACATTACGTCGGCCGTCTCCTGGAACGGGTAGATCCACTGGTCCTCGGCCCGGCGGACATTCGGCCACTGGCTGATGGACTCCCGGGCCGTGAAAGCGCCCTTGTTGTAGTCACGGACAATCCGGCGGAGGAGCCGGTTGTCGCTCGTCGGGATGCAGTTGTGGTTGTCCAGCAGGTTGCCGGTGAGGGTGTTGATGAAGATCTTGAATTTGGCGTGGTCCGGGATCTGGGACGTCAGGCCCGGATTCAGGGCATGGATTCCCTCGATGAGCAGGATGCTGCCGGTCCCCAATTTGATCCTCTTGCCTTTGTATTCACGAAGGCCGGTGACGAAGTTGAATTCGGGAACTTCCACCTCCTCTCCGTCCAGCATCTTCATGATGTCCCGTTCCATGAGGGCGTGGTCCACGGTATCGAAGTTGTCGAAGTCGAAACTGCCGTCCGGGAACTTCGGGGTGTCCAGGCGATTCACGAAGTAGTCGTCCGTGGACATGGACAGCGGCTTGAGGCCGCAGGCTTTCAGTTGGATGGACAGACGCTTGCAGAAGGTGGTCTTTCCGGAAGAGGATGGTCCCGTGATGAGGACGACCTTGACCGGATCCTCGCTCCGGTAGCGGCTGTCGATTTCCTCGGCGATCTGGACGATCTTCTTTTCCTGCAGGGCCTCCGCGATCTGGATGAGTTCGGTAGCCTGTCCATGGAGGATGGAATAGTTGACATCTCCCACCGTGTTCAGGCCCATGATCATGTTCCACCGGAGGTTCTCCTTGAACATCTCATAGGTCTTGGGCTGGTCCGTAAAGGGCGCGAGGACGTTCGGGTTCTGCCGGTCCGGAACCCGGAGAAGGATGCCGTCGTGGTAGGGCTGGATGCCCCAGACGGTCAAATAACCCGTTGACGGGACGAGCTTTCCGTAGTAATAGTCGGAAGTGTCATCCAAGGTGTAGTAATCGGTATAGGCCTCGCCGCTGGTTTCCAGGAGGCGGACCTTGTCGTCATAACCGGATTTCTTGAATTCCTTGATGGCCCGCTCGGTCTGGACGTCATAGCGGTGGAAGGGGAGGTCCTTCTCCACGAGCTCCTTCATCTTCGACTCCAGGAGCTTGAGGTCGTCGCAGGTGAGGTCCGTTCCGTCGGCCTTGCGAAGGTGGCAGAAATAGCCGCCGGAAATGGGATGCTCCATGTACAGTTGGCTGTCCGGGAACACGTCCGTGGCGGCCTTGTACATCAGGAAACAGAGGGAACGGAAATAGACCCGCCGGCCGCTGGCTTCCCGGACATCCAGGAATTCGATGTCCTTGTTCTGGTAGACCTTGAACTTGAGGCCCTGGGAAACGTTGTTGACCTTGGCGGAGACGATGGGGTAGGGGCGTTCGAATTCGAAATCCGCCAGCATCTGGACGAGGGAGGTCCCTTCCGGGAATTTCCGGGTGGTACGGGTGTTCTTGCAGTAGACCTGGAGCATGGCTTTATTCCTTGATGGTGGTGGACTTTTCGACGGGGAGGGAGAAGACGATTCCCTGGGCCTCGCCGGACAGGCCGTTCTCCTTGTAGATGGCCTTCATCACCTCGTCCTTGATATCCTTGGGGACCAGGATCATCACCACTTCCTTGTTCGGCTGGACGTTGATGTGGAAGAATTCCTCCGACTCGGGATTGGCCGAGCCGCGGGCGCGGATGATCGTGCCGCCCTGGGCTCCGGCGGAGCGGGCCGCTTCCATCACGTTCGTGGAAAACCCGGCGTTGGCGATGCAGACTACCAGTTCTAACTTTTTTGCTGACATTATGCTTCCTCCTTGACTGTTCGCTTGTCGTTGCTTAAGAATCCGTATGCGAGGGTTCCGATGATGCTGGTCATCGGAATGGTGAATGCGATGCCCTTGTAGGCCTTTCCTTTCTTGAAGGTTTCGTCCAGCAGGTTGATGAGCGGTCCAGACTGATTGGCGCGGATAACGCTGATAATCAGCGATTTGGGCCGATCTGTGAAGCCCAGATAATTCAGAATCAGGTGCGTCGTCCCCTTGGCCGGGGTCGTCAGCTGGAGGTTGGCCTTATGGGACTGGATGAGGCTGGCGAAATAGGCGGCCTTGTCGTTATGCACGACGGCGACCAGCAGCTCCAGTTTCATGGGAGCTATGTTGCGCGTTTCGTCCATAGGTCATTCGAAATAGATGATCTGGTCGTCGGCCGCGGCCAGGATGCGGCGGATGGCGGCATCCTCACGCCGGCGCACGGCCAGGACGGACTTGAATCCGAGGGACTGGATGGTGATGAGCGGAGTCATCGCTACCATCGCCACGACACCGAAGGCGAAATCCAGGACCGCGGCTTCCCCTTGAAGGGTGACACAGGACCCGATGACCAGCGGCAGGATGAAACTCGATGTGAGCGGACCGCTGGCCACGCCGCCCGAGTCGAAGGCGATGGCCGTATAGAGCTTCGGCACGAAAAAGGACAGGCCGAGCGACAGCAGATAGCCCGGAATCAGATAGTAAAGGAGGGAGAACCCGTAGTGGACGCGCAGGACCGACAGGCCGATGGAAACGCCCACGCCTACGGACAGGGCAACCATCATCTGCCGCTTGGACACTTCGCCGCCGGTGATTTCCTCCACCTGGTTGTTGAGGACGTGGACGGCCGGTTCGGCCAGCACGACGACCATGCCCAGGAGGAAAGCGAAGGCAATGAGAAGGATCGGGTTCGCCTCCGCCAGCTGGCTGCCGATCTTGTAACCTATGGGCATGAAGGCCATCGTGACCGCCGAAAGGAAAAGGACCAGACCGATGAAGGTATAGGCGATGCCGAACAGGATCTGGATGATCGTGCTCATCGGAAGCTTCAGGATGGCCGCCTGGAGGATGAAGAAGAAGATGACCACCAGGACCAGGGATTTGCCCACTTCCAGCGCCTTGTCCGCGAAAAGTCCCCGGAATCCTTCTTCCAGGACCGTTTCCATCGAGTAGTCCGGAATGGCGAAGCTCAGGTCTCCCTTCGCAGTCAGGGAAAGCAGGAGCACGGCCGCGACAGGGCCGATGGAGCACAGGGCGATCAGGCCGAAGCTGTTCTCGCTGGCGTTCCGGCCGCCGATGGTCAGGGCGATGCCGACGCCAAGCGCCATGATGAAAGGTACCGTGATGGGACCGGTGGTAACGCCGCCGGAATCGAAGGAAAGCGGAAGGAAGGCTCCTTTCCCGCTCTGGATCAGCAGGGCGACGATGCAGAACAGGAACATGTAGAAGAACAGCAGGATGCTGGTCAGGTCATGGTGGAAGACGATCTTGATGACGGCAAGGAGCAGGAACAGCCCGACGCCGATTCCGACGGTAGTGATCAGGAGCGTCCCGTCCATGACGGCGCCGACCTGACCGGCCAGGACGGATAGGTCCGGCTCAGCGACCGTGATGAGCAGCCCCATCACGAAACTGACGGGAATCAGGATGCCCAGTTTCCGGGATTTGGTAAGACCCTCTCCGATGTACTGTCCCATCGGGGTCATGGCCATGTCGGCACCGAGATTGAACAGGCTGATTCCCAGGATGAGGAGGATGGCGGCGCCGGCGAAAACGAAAAGTTCATGCCGGGAAATGTCCACCCACGGGGTCACGGAGAGCAGAAAAACCAGCAGACTGACCGGTACGACCGAGACCAAGGACTCCTTGAGTTTCTCCCGCAAGGATTTCCAGAGGTCTTGAAAGATGGCTGAATTGCTTCCCATACCGCAAATATAGCAAAAACCTGCCTTATCCCGAAGACAATCTGCCCGGTTTTTTGTTATATTTGTACTTGCTAACTACACAATTCCATGAAAAGAGTCATTCCATATTGGGAAAGAGAGGAAGAATGGTCCCAGAATGGGTTCTTCGTCAAGCGGGTGGAGTCCAATCTCCCTGCCGAATTTACGGAGATCCGACGTACTTCGCTGCCATACTTTTCCTTTATGTTCCTGCTGGAAGGTGAGATACTTGCGGACGTCAACGGTGAATCGTGCCTGTGCCGTGGCGGCCAGTTGCTGATGGTTCCTGCGAACGTACCTTTTTCCGTTCATCATTTTTCGAATCTGGTCGGCTATACGGGCGGTTTCTTCCTGTCTGCACTTCGGGATATCTCCTACAGTTTCCTGACCAGCGGCAAGCCGGTCAGGCGCACCTACTGGTTCGACAGCGCCGCCTTCATCGCCCAGATCATGGACCGGATGATTGCCGCGTACGCCCGGGGGGATATCGGATACCTGTCCCGCGCGTTCGACCTGTTCCTCTATTCGATCCCGTCTCCCGGCGAAGCCATGGCCCATCCGCTCGTCAACCGTTTCTTCGAGCTGCTTTTCGAAAGGGATCAGGTATTGGACTCCGTTTCTGGCTATGCGCAGCGTCTGGGCATTTCGCCCAGCTACCTCAACAAGCTTGTCCGCACCCAGACCCGCCACAGTGCCATGGACTGGGTGGAGATTTCCCGGGTCAACTGGGCCAAATCCCTGCTCAAGGACGGCAGCCTGTCCATTGGCGACATCTCTGTTGCCATCGGCGTAGACGATCCGTCCTATTTTACGCGTTTCTTCCGGAAAAGCACGGGAATGACCCCTTCCGAGTTCCGCCGCCGGATGGCACGGAACCCGAAAGAAGGCATAATGTAGGAACCTATCTCACCAGGAATCCCATCGAAGCCAGGAGCACTGCTTCCAGCGCCCCTTCCGTTGTCAGCGTTTCAATCGGGAAACCGAAGGCGACCACGCGGTGGGTGCCGTCGTCGAAGACCGTGGCTGCCGGAATCTGCGTGCCGGCATAACGCAGGATCGTCTGCGCCTTGTCACTGGCCGGTCCGATTCCGTCGGGATTCTCCACCCGGTAGATGCGGTCGCTGAACAGCCGGTTATAGTTCATCGGGTCGGAGAACTGGATGGGAGCCCCGGCTTTCGGGACGACGATGCCCGAGATGTCTCCGAAATTGGTAATCCATTTGTATCCAAGCACTTCCTGGATGAAGGCCCGGGTCTTTTCGCGTTGGGAAGCGTTGACGGGACCGGGATAGACCTGGTCCCAGGCGTCGGTGCCGATGTAGGATCCCGAAATGAGGATGGATCCTCCGGCGGAGGCATATTTCCGCAGGGCATCCTGCAGTGCTGACGGGAAGACGGTGTACCGGTCAGGGACGGCTCCCCGGCCAATCTTCGTGGTCACCTGCTTTCCGCAGATGATGTCCAGGGCGGGATAGGCGGAGGCGTCCAGGGTGGGGAAGGCATCGACACTGGTCGAACTGACTGCGTAGCCTGCGTTCAGCAAGGCTCGCCCGTGCACGGAAGGGAAATCAAAGGTGTTTCCGGCGACGATCCGGCCGGCCCGGTTGGTGAACGACCCGCCGAATCCCGGGTTGTCGTCATCGGTCCAGGGCTTGGTGCGGTCGAACTCGTTCACCTCGCCCACGAAGTTGATTTCCCGGATGTAGGGAACGCCGCTGTCGATATTGTCCATGAAGCCTCCATAGGAGGGCGTGTCGAACCAGGCCGGGGCGGAGATGCGGGTGAAATTGTTGACAATCAGGACCTTCTTGGCGTCATCGCCGGGCGTTCCCACCGCCAGGGTCTCGGACGGGAAACTCTTTCCTCCCTCGTTGTAGGCGACGACGCGGAAACTGTACAACCGGTTCCGATGGAGGGGAACCGTGGTTGTGACGCGGTTTCCGTCGATTGTAACATCCTCCAGGCGTACTCCTTCATTGAAGGCGCCGTTTCCTTCGCGGGTATAAAGGATGTATCCGGTCGGGTTGGCCGTCGGTTCGTCCTTGTCCACGGCGGCTTCCCAGCTCAGGACCGCCTTCGTCCCCCTGACTTCGGCGGAGAACGCTTTTACCGGCAGCGGCTGGACGACATAGGAGCATCCGTACCTGGTGCTGAGGTACTTCAGGATACCTTTGTAGATGGAACGGGAGACCGTGAACCGGAAGGCGGGATCCAGCCCGTATTTCATGTCGGCGAAATTCTGGTGGGAAAGCAGTTCCAGCAGCATGGCAGGGACCGATGTCGTCCTGGATTCGTTATAGGAACGGTCCCAGGTCTGGCGGCGGGTCCATTTGGGTTCGTACTGCTTCCGGATGTCTTCCACGACCTGGGTCTGGACGATATCGGTCAGCAGGCGTCCGTTCATCCGGGACTCTCCGTTCGGGAGCACGTCGCTGTTATCGCAAAGGAGGGTGTAGATGCCCAGGGTACCGACAATGGAATCGTTCGGTGTGACTCCGGCATCGCTGTGGAAGGCGAGGGAGAGGTCGAAGGGCACTTTCCGTCCCGGGGCCGAAGGATTGGTCCGGGAGCCTCCGCCCATATGGGTGACCCAGCGGCCGCGCGAGGCATAGTCACGGGTATAGTCGTTTTCCCATTCGTCGAACAGATGCATGTCCATGCCGGCCCACTGCAGGGAATAGAGGGCGCCTTCGGCAAATGCGGGGTAACCGGAGATCTCACCGCCGCGCTCGACTTTCCCCATTCCTCCGCCGAAACGGACGGCATCGGCGCTGAGGATGCCGCTGGCATGGTCTCCGGAGGTCATGCGGACAAATCCGGAGTCGCCTTCTTCGAACGGGAATGTGCCCAGGTACACCCATGTCCCACCGGCCATCCGCTGGTTTACGTGGAATTCCGTTTCTCCGCCTAGATGGTGGACGGAGTAGCAGGCATCCGTCGTGCTGTTGGCGAATGACTTGTAGGAAACATAGACGGCATATTCCCCCCGTTCGGGAATGTCCGGACGCCAGGTAACGGTGGGTTTCCGGAGCGGTTCGGCATCGGCATCCAGTTCGCACATCCTGGCAGTTCCTGCCTGGAACGGATTTTCGTATTCACCGTATACAGGCTTGATGTCCGCGAATCCCGTCCCTGCATCGGCCCAAAGCCCGGTTTCCTTGTAATTCCCGCTTCGGCGCATCTTTCCTTTCCGTGGTCCCGTGAAGGACGGGTCATTGTCGCAGACGACTTCCCAGGACTGGATATCCCTTTCCCTGGGCGTCATCACATAGGCTCCCGCATTCTCCAGCATGGGGATGAGGAAGGGCAACACGTAACTCTGGGTGTACATGTCCTCCACGGTATGGTGGGTAGGGGCACGCTGCCATTCCCAGCGCTCGGTTTCGGCTTCATAATACAGGCCATGGCTCTGCCAGAGGGCGATATGGCGGCCGGAGAGCCCTTTGGTCCAGGTCTCGGAAGAACGGACCAGGGGGATGGTCTTTCCCTTGGGGTCGGACACCCGGAGCGAAGTGGACATCGGTTTGCCCGAATTGGTCACCTTCGGCATCGGAAGGGACTCAAGCGGAATGTCCTTGGCCGTGATGTTCCCGAGGGTGTAGGCCCGGTAAGGCGATGGCATCAAGGCCCGGAGCTGGTCCTTGATCCAGTCCACATCGGCTGACCGCAGGGGATAGTCTCCCAGTTCAGGGCTGAACTGGAAATCCAGGGTCGTCCCCCGTTTGGTCACCTTGGTCAGCTTCAGGTAACTCTTGACCGAAGTACGCCGCTGCAGGCGGGCCCGCAGGGAGTCGGTGGCCTGCTTGAATTCCCGGACGGTCTGGGCCTGGGCAGCCAGGGTGGAAAGAAGAATGGTCGTAAGGAGGAGGAGCTTACGCATGGTTATCGCTGTTTCCGGAGGTCAAGGATAAAGACAAGGAGAGAACTGATGCCGAGGGCCAGCAGGTCGGCCCGGAAGTCGTTCGGGTCGCCGCTGCGGTAGCTGGTCAGGAAGGCCTGCCCCAATTCAGTCCCTGCGGCAAGCAGGATGCCGGCGAGGAATGAAACGCCTGTCCAGAGGACGGACGGCCAGAACTTTTCCGTGTACCGGTCGAAGGCGAAATAGGACAGGATGGGGAAGGGGAGGAACATCAGGAAATGGACGATCTTGTCGGTCGGGATTCCCCAATAGTAACGTTTGACATCCGGCATCGAGTCGAAGTGGCCGAAACACAGCCAGAGGAGGGCTATCAGATACAGGACCAGCAGGATGCGTGCGGCGGTCAGCTGGCGTCGGGTCATCGGAGGAGCAGTTCGCCGAAGAACTCCGGCCGATGGAAGTCAGGGGAGGGGGTGCCGATGGGATTCCAGCTCAGGAAATGCGGGTGGGCGGTCTTGTCGCCGCATTTGTAGATGTTGGCGCGGAGTTTCTCCGGCAGGTTGTCCGGGTCCACGCCGATCAGTACGAACGGAATCAGGACGGTGACACGCCAGTTCCAGATGCCGCCGTCGAATTCCTGCGGCCCCTCATACTGGGCGATGCGGAGGATTTCCTCCATCTCTTCCGCCGGCCTCTTGACCCGGTCGGCACGGCCGGCCCCGCGGGCGGCGAGGACCTTGCCGAGCGGATTGATCTCAAAGTTGTAGTATTCACTTCCATCCGGATTCTCCACGAAGAACTCGACGCAGCTGTCCTCCCACTGGGAACCGTTGTCTTCCAGGTTCAAGGCACGGAGATCCAGGCCGCTGACGCGGAAATCCACGACAAGGGCATCCTCGGTGCGGGCAATGCGGCCGGCACAGAGCGGAGCGTAGGGGAATGCGGAAGGCCAGTTGACCTGGTCCACCAGGAAACGGGCACCCTCGAGCTCGAGGGCGGTATCGAGGTCGACTTCCTCGAAGTCGGCGATGAAGGGGACTTGTATCGTTTTCATAAGGCTTGCATGTCGTTCAGTTTCTTGTAATAGCCGTCCAGGGCGATGAGCTCCTCGTGCCGCCCGCGCTCGACGACCTTGCCTTCGTGCATCACGATGATTTCGTCGGCATTCTTGATGGTTGAGAGGCGGTGGGCGATGGCGATGGTGGTCCGGCTGGACATCAGGCGGTCCAGGGCGTCCTGCACGATGCGTTCGGATTCGGTGTCCAGCGAGGCGGTGGCCTCGTCCAGGATCAGGATGGGCGGGTTCTTGAGGATGGCCCGGGCGATGGAAAGGCGCTGGCGCTGGCCGCCGGAGAGCTTGGTGCCCCGGTCGCCGATGTTGGTCTGGTACCCTTCCGGCTTCTCCATGATGAAGTCGTGGGCGTTGGCGATCTTCGCCGCGGCGATGACCTGTTCCTCCGTCGCCCCTTCCACGCCGAACGCGATGTTGTTGAAGATGGTGTCATTGAACAGGATCGGGTCCTGGTTGACATTGCCCATCAGGGCGCGGAGGTCCTTGATCTTCAGGTCCTTGACATCCTTTCCATCGATGGTGATCCGCCCACCGTCCGCGTCGTAGAAACGGGGAATCAGATCCACGAGGGTGGACTTTCCGGCACCGGATTCCCCGACGATGGCGACCATCTTCCCGCGCGGGATATCCAGGCTGACCCCTTTCAGGATCTGCCTTCCGCCTTCATAGGAGAACGTGACGCCTTCGAAGGTGATCCGGTCCTTGAATTCCTTGATTTCCAGCGGATGGGACGGTTCCTTGATGGGATTCTCCGCTTCCAGGATCCGGTTGATGCGCTCCATCGAGGCCAGTCCCTTGGGAATGCCGTAGGTGGCACGGGACAGTTCCTTGATAGGCTCGATGACCGAGTAGAGGATGATCATGAAGAAGATGAACTGGGAGGCATCCATGAAGGTGCCGCCGAACAGGCCTTTCCCGCGGATGATCAGCCAGCCGCCGAAAGCCAGGACCGCCATGATCATCACGGTGCCCAGGAACTCGCTCATCGGGTGGGCGAGGGCCTGTCGGGTGTTCACCCGGTTGATCTTCCGGCGCATCCGGTCCGTGACCTGCTCGAAACGGGCCGACATCTTCTTCTCGGCATTGAAGGCCTTGACGATGCGGAGGCCCCCCAGGGTTTCTTCCACCTGGGACATGGTGTCGCTCCAAAGGGTCTGGGCCTCAAGCGACTGGCGCTTGAGTTGCTTGCCAATCACGCCCATCACCCAGATGAAGGCCGGGACGAAGGTGAGCATCACCAGCATCATTTCCGGGCTCAGGAAGATGAGGATGCCGAAGTAGAACAGGATGAGGATCGGGTCCTTGATCAGCATCTCGATGGAGGCGGTGATGGAGGTTTCCACTTCGGAGACGTCGCCGCTCATCCGGGCGATGATATCGCCCTTGCGCTCCTGCGAGAAAAAGCCGATGGGAAGTTGCAGGATCTTGTTGTAGATCCGGTTCCGGATGTCCTTGACGATGCCGGTGCGGATGGGGATCATCACGGCTGCCGACCCGAAGTAGCAGGAAGTCTTGAGGGCAGTGAAGAGGATCATGATCCCGCACAGCAGGAGGAGGGCCGTGACAGCCCCGTGGGCGGCGGAGAAGTCTGAAACCAGCCAATAGGCGTTGTTCACGAGGATGTCCTTGAATTTCATTCCTTCGGTTCCCCAGGGAATGAACGCATATTGGACGGTGTCCAGCTTGAACAGGATGTTCAGGAGCGGGACGATGACGGCAAAGGAGAAGATATTGAAGATGGCGGACAGCATGTTCAGGATCACCGCCCCCGCCAGGTAACGCTTGTAGGGGGAGGCATACTGCCGCATCATCTTGAAGAAATCGTGCATTCGGATAGACAATGTATAACAGACAAATTTAATCATTTTCACTATCTTTGCAAAGTTAATCCTTCCTGTCATGCCCGAGATTGTCTTTGTCATTCCGGTCCGGAACCTTGAAACGCTTCACCGCGCCCTTTCCATGCTTTCATTCCAAAAGGGGGGCGGCGTCAGCGCCGTCGTCGTGGATTTCGCCGGCTCCGATGCGGTCGAATCCGCCGTCGCCGACTTCGAACACCGTCTGCCCGTTACCATCCGGAAAACGGCCCTGGAAGGCCAGCCGCTATGGAAATGCTGCCTGGATTCCGCTCCTGATGCGGAATGGGTGTGTTTCGTCACTCCGGGCGTGGACCTGACGGAAACGAGCGTGATGCGGATGCGCCGGTGCATCGACAAGCATCCTTCCTTCGATGTTTTCCGTTGGAATCTGGCGGAACCCGCCCGGAAATGGGGGCTCAAGACCTCTCCCGAGCGCCTGTTCCTCCGCGTTTTCGAGGAAGGGGATGAGGCGCCCCTCACTTCCTTCGTCTTCCGTGCCAAGACCCTCCGGGATGCCTTTGAAGCGGATTCCGAAGCTGCCGGCATGGCCCAGGCCATCATCCTTACCGCCGCCAAGGGCACCGGTATCCGCACGGTACGGTGGGAGCGTGTCGGTTACATCGCCCCGGCCCATTCCACCGATCCCTCCATGGTGGAGAAGGAAGTCCGCTCCCGGCTGGCCTTCTTCCGCTGGTCCGAGCGCTATTTCGGGGAGGAATATCCTCTCGGCACCGGCGACCGCCTGGACCTCTTCGCCCGCGAGCTGGCCCGCCTCTATCCGAGCTTCACCCCGGACGAACTGAAAGAGGACCTGAACACCTTTGCCGTCGTGAACGGACCCATCCGCCGGATGCGCGCGGCATCGTCCCTGAAAGCCGCCCTGAAGGCCCGTCAGGAATCTTTGAAATAATTTCTTGCATTTTCGGAAAAGAATACCGATATTTGCAATCCCTTTCAAACAGGGACCTCTGGATGTAGCGCAGTTGGTAGCGCACCTGGTTAGGGACCAGGAGGTCGCTGGTTCAAGTCCAGTCATCCAGACAACACTGAATCAAGCACTTACGACAACGTAGGTGCTTTTCTTTTCGTGCTGGTCGCAGTTTTGTCGCAGTTTCAGACTATTATAACGTCTCTTTTATGCTGTTATGAACGGTGGAAAGACTGTAGTCCAGTTCCGATGCATATCGGCATTAATGAAGCAAGGAATTTAGCCAGCCAGAGTTTTCACCTGCCAGGAATATAACAACAGCCAAGTCAAGCAATAAGCAAAACAAGGCCAAGAAGGCCATAAAAAACCTATTGAATGTATATTTCCATATCGATTCGAAGACATCTTTCGCACTATTCCTATACATCCATCTGCGAGATACGACATCATAGAAGTTTATGTTTGCGTATCGTGCACTAACAAAAGCAGGTACCGAGCAGATGACTGACAAAGAGATCAC
>JAEEGI010007588.1_pt1 | contig 24269 bp, 18 predicted proteins | sample 8958751 | NCBI WGS metagenome assembly JAEEGI01 (sample SAMN16246545, study PRJNA631951) | gut metagenome | biome: gut microbiome; feature: rumen; material: KS-attached | host: Bos | place: Iran: Karaj | collected 2018-10
GAGGTAACTGTTGAGATTCCTGTTAAGGTAGTTGCTGAGAACGCTGCTGAACTGCAGGCTGCTGCTGAGGCTGAGGCTGCCATCAAAGCTGCTGCTGATGCCAAGAAGGCTGCTGCCGACGAGGCTGCTGCTGCAGAGGCTGAAGCTGAGGCTGAGGCTCTCGAGGCCATCGACGCTCCTGCTGAGGAAGCTCCCGCAGAGGCATAAACAGGTGCATTTTAAATCTACAATTAATAATTAATCAATGCTGTAAAGCATCATTATTTATTATGACGCAAGCGTCCCGAGGGCCACAAGCTCTCGGGACAATTGTTTTTTATAGCATTCTTTGTGCTTTATTTTTCAATCAACCAGTACAACATGCAGTTGGTGGTGCGCTTGTTCTTAAAGTGGAACTGCACATCATTCAATGCATTGCCTATCTTCTTGAAACTGGTTTCCGGATCGAAGTTGGCATAGCGAGTGGCGAGGAGTTTGCTGATGTCGCCTAAGCTCCACCAATTGCCCTGTTCTGATTCCTTCGGACTGCGGAAGGTCTCACCAATCATCTCCACTAGGTCGTTCAGGTGCTGGTAAGGCTCGTTCTCGCGAATCAGCTCAGCAATCTCTGCATCGTTCAGCCAGAATCGCTCTCCATTATTAAATAGATGTAGCGCCTGGGCAAAGAGTTGACGATGGTTCAGATTATCCGTGAAGTCAATGTTGCCATCCACACCCACACAAACGAATCTTCGCGAACCTGTTGGATCCACTAAGGGCTTCAGCTGGTTGGTGGTGCCAATAAACGAGGTATAGCGACGATACTGCTTGATGGTCTTGCCGTAAGGCGGACGGAACTTCACATCGCTCGACGACAACAGATATTTCAGCACAATCTGCTGCGAGTTGGTGGTCTTATCAAACTCGTCGATGTTGATGAGGGCAAACGAGGTGAGGGCGATGTTCAAGTCGAACTCGTTCTTGAAGTTCAGCTTGTCGTTGTAATAATCGCGAAGTTCTGGTGGCAGCAGAATCTTGCAAAAGCGAGTCTTACCACAACCCTGACGGCCAATCAACAGAGGCGTTAACGCATTGCCAGTCAGCTGTTTATCGCTCTCGCGCCATTGACCAACCATACCTACGAACCAGAACTTCAAGTACTTCTCCCAATGAGGCTGAGAGGTGGGCACGCGCTTGGCCACATCAGCGATATAATCATGACCATCCCAAACTGGAAGTTTGTCGAGCCAGGTGTTTACAGGATCGAATTGTTCGATGCGTGTGGAATCGATGAAACGGTTCACATCGCGATCCCATGATTTCAGGCCTAACTCAGTGGCTCTCAGCGTCATATCGTTGCGAACCTCCTCCGTCAGGGGCTTGAATCGCTGGTCGTCGCTGAACTTCTCGCGATACTCAGCCACACCTGTCAAGAGATTCTTGCGCATCTCGAAGTTCGAGTTCAGGAAAATCTCAGTCCTCATGGCCTGAATCGTATCCTCTGGCACACTCTTCAAGGGCTTGATCTTATGCTTCTTGCGATACTCCTCCTGCTCCAGCACGCTATAAACCGTCTGGAAAAGCTTTTCTACTAGCAGCTTGTCTCTGCCCAAAACGGGGTGGAGCATCGTCAGCCCTTGCGCATGAGCCTTTGGGATGCCTTGCTCCATACACATCGTAGCAACCTGCATGAGTAACTTGGCCTCGCGCTCCTCATCGGGCAGGTCGAAATAGCGGCCCAGCACCTGATCGACGATAAACGACCAGTTCAACTGATAGGTTCGCGTGATGGTTCGCCCAGGCATCAGGTGGTCCTCTTCGTCGGAGATAGCCACAGGCTGGGGCAAGTCGTGTCGCTCTGTATCGGCATAGAACGGACGAGCCTCTGGGTTGAAGCCCATCTCAGGATCGGCACTCACATAGACCGTTCTGTCCAATCTTGGCTCCAGATACTCGATGTCGAAGCCAAACTGATTCTGATAAGCCCTTCGCGCCGTATTGTATATATTAAGGTGGAACTGCTGGATGGTCTGATCGCCCTCAGGCAAACCACCATCAAACAATTCCCCTCTACAAACTATCTTCACACTCTTACCTGATCCACCCAGAAAACATATAAGCGTCTCAGGCAGTTTCTTGGCCAACTCCCTGATTTCCACCGCTTTTTCGTAGTTGGGCAGATTGTTTACCTCGAGCACCACCAACCCGTTATAGTTCAGCATCTTGCGCTCGCCCTTGCGATTCACCCATTCAGCAGCAAAGCACACGCGAGGCAGTTTGATGCCACCTTTCCAGTTGGTAGCTATCTGTCCGTCGTCGAGCCGCTGCGTCTTCATCAGGTGATAATACCCTCGAAATTCGCGAACCGATTCTTCCAGCATCTTGCCCTGAATGGCTCCAGCCATCTGCTCCAGGTTTATGCGATTAATTACTTCCTTTTGTCCGTCTCGTTTTATTAGTGTTATATTCATATTCCTTGTTAATTCTGAAAACGAGCACAAAGGTACAAAAAATCTGCGAGATAACCAAATTATTTGAGACGGATACTTTCTAAATATCAATATCTCTTCTCTAAATTCTAAATTTTCTTTCTCTAAATTCGAAAATTACCTACATAACTACATAAAATCTCTCAAAATGCATTTAAATAAAGACTTTCTTTCATTATTCTACCTACATAATAACTACATAAAACTACATAATAACTACATGATTTTGTCGATTTTTCCAAATTTCACCCACCAAATTATCTACAAAAGACTATCTTTTACCCCTCAAAAGACTATCTTTTAGGATGCAAAAGACTATCTTTCGCCTATCGATAGATAGTCTAAAGTCCAAGAAAGAGTAGGGTAGACTATAAGTAACTACCTTACTCCTTTTTAAATTCTCTAGAGAATTTAGGACTTTCCTCCGTCTAAAGTCAGGTTTTCCTCCGTCTAAACCTCCAAATTCTCTAGAGAATTTATCAGACTATTACGTCTAAAATACCCCTTTAAAGGTAGATTCATCGGACTTTCAACGGCTTAAAGCCCCCATTTAAGCCCTTATTCTTCCAAATTTGGCCCAATTTTATGTAGTTTGAATGTAGTTTTATGCAGTTATGTGTAGTTTTTATGTAGTTAATAAATCTTCGCAAACACCTCTAAATAAATGCCATCCAAGCGATTTTATGTAGTTATGTATGTAACTTTTGAATTTCGCTTTTTTTGTATTGTGTATGGAATACTTGGATGGTAGATAAATTGTATTTTACTTCAGAAAATGTCGTAGTATTCGGACATTATCTGGGGTATTTTGTTTCTTGTGAACAAATGCTTTATTATACAAAAATGCATAACGTAAAAATGAATAATTGGAGAACACTTATTATCCTTAAGTCGAAATGTCGTCACAAACAATAATTGGAGATTCTTTTTTACTGAATTTTTGTTTTTTTTTCTGTTAACATTGATCATTTTCTAGTTTTTTTGCTATCTTTGCAACTGCAATCCGAAAGGAAAGCAAGAAATATTGGCTCTAACATCACCGAATCACCACCTCGAAGATAAAACGAGCCATGTATCAAAAGCAATTAGAGCGTCGTGCCATGTGCGCAGACGTTTCTATGAAGCTTTTGGGGTTTGTGGTGAACCTTGGTGATGCGTAGAGATTGTCTGCGCATTTTCTTGTTATAGGAATAGAGCTTAAAAATGTATAACTTAAAATTCACTAGTGATGGTTTTATTTTTTGGAATTGTTGGAATAGTTGTTATCTTCATTGTATTCATAATGATGAATGAGAAAAACAAAACTTATGAAGAAACTCAGCGTGAACTCGCCGCAAAAATTACTGGTGAAACCATACTAGACCCTATAGAGGAAGCGGAGTTGATGACTCGTAAAATTCAGGCATTGATTCAAGCAGACATTGTAGGAGACGTAAAAACGAGTAATGCGATTAAAGATAATTCTTATAACGGACCACTGCCAGAAAAGAGAAGTGATGGTGGTTTTCTGAGTATTTATGACAATCTCCGAATTCTAAAAATTGCAGGTATTAATCATCGACAAGGAATTGACAGATACATTGGTCGAGTAGAATGTGCATTAGTACCTGAACCGCAAAATGAGTATGATCCTAATGCTATTAAAGTTGTCGCTTCGGATCGTCATCATCTAGGTTATATTCCATCAGATATGACAGACTTCGTACGATCTATGGCTCGGGAAGAATTTCCAATGCGTTGTACGTGTTTTATAGATGAGATTGAGGATGAATTTGATGGGCATAAATTCCATGTTGGCTACGTTTATATCAAACAAAAGTAATAGCATGCCTAGATTATACCACCTTAAAGAGAATTAAAATTTGGATTTTTTTTGTCTAAACAAGCAACTGAAAGAATATGGCTTGGAATTATCGTAAACGAGTAAAGATTGCCCCTGGAGTTCATCTTAACTTCAGTAAAAATGGGGTGAGCACTTCTATTGGCCCTAAAGGTGCCAAAGTATCGTTTGGGAGAAATGGTACATACATGAGTACAAGTATTCCTGGGACAGGGTTGTATAGTCGTCAAAAGATTAGTGGAACTGGTACATCATATACGAACCAGAATAATAATAAAGGTTGTTTCGGATGCTTATATATCTTCATTTGTTTAGCCTTATTAGTATTTGGTGGTATCTGTATTATTTCAAAAGAATCCTTGCTCATATTTTTAGGTTTAATATTTTGGGGGATTAGTTTCCTTGTTATCTACAAATCTTTTTTTGAAAAGAAAGACGAAGACTCATCAATAGAAGCCACTACGACTTTCGTTGCAGAAGATCCTAACAATAGTGTTACCTCACAGATTATGACTCCAAAAGATCCCTTTACTGATGAACAAAGAGAATCTCTTGGACACCTTGACCCATTATTTGAGGATGCAGCTCGTTTATTAATACTAAATGGAACGGGATCTCCCTCTATGATACAAAGAAAATTTGCAATTGGTTACAATAGAGCAGGTCGCATTATGGACCAATTGGAAGAGAAAGGTGTTGTTGGGCCTACTCGTGGTTCGGCACCTCGGGAAGTACTTATTCATAGTATTGACGAGTGGATAACTTTGAAAAAACATTTATTGTCGGAACTTGATAAACAAGAAACAAACGAAACATCAACAAAAAAAGAAGTATCGGGATCTTCTTTGTCTAATTGCCTTACAGAGGATCAGTTCAATCTAATTAAATCGGCAAGTGATAATCTTTGCGCTTTTATGACCAAAGTTTGCAGAAAAAAGAATGTAAGAGCCCAATTGGATGAGATGATGCAACTTGAGAATTCTGATGGAAAGCCATGGGAGATTACAAAAAAAGTAAGGCTTGTTATTATTACAGATGTCTATCGTTGTTATAAAGGGTTAGGTCACGATTTCTTTACGGATGATGACAACGAGAACATTGGTGTATATCTTTTTATGAGTAAATACTTAAAGCCAGATTTTGAAATTAGATATGACAAACTATCTGACTTCAGATTAATAATTAAGGATTCCTTTGTAGATGTTCTTAAAACATCTGACTTGGTTAATCAAAATGCCCAGATGTCACCAAACGAATTTTTTCTACAAAAGGTATTAGGAGAATGTGATAGAGAACTCCAAACTCAATATATGACTTTGTTATATCGCTTTGCTTCTGCTGTTGCTAAAGCTGATGGACAAGTCAATGAAATTGAAGAGAAGTGGTTGGCAGATATTATGAGATCTAAAGAATTAAATATTGGGAATGGTTCAAATGTAACTACAACGAAACAAGAACAGGAATCCTTAGAATCTCCTTATGACATGCTTAATGATTTAATTGGTTTAGCAACTGTAAAAGATGAAATCACAAAACTTACCAATTTTATTAAAATTCAGCAAGTTAGAGAAAGTAAAGGGATGAAGACGTCAGATATATCATACCATTGTGTTTTTACAGGGAGTCCAGGAACAGGTAAAACCACAGTTGCTCGAATTATGGCTAGCATTTACAAGGATTTAGGGATTTTAAAGAAAGGTCATTTAGTTGAAACTGACAGGTCTGGATTAGTGGCAGAATATGTAGGCCAAACAGCCGTTAAAACTAATAAAATTATCGATTCCGCCTTGGATGGTGTCCTGTTTATAGATGAAGCTTATTCGTTAGTTCAAGGGGCTAAGGAGGATTTCGGAAAAGAAGCAATATCTACCTTGCTTAAACGTATGGAGGATGATAGAAACCGAATTGTCGTTATACTTGCTGGCTATAGTACAGAGATGAAAGAATTTATTGATTCAAATCCTGGCTTACAATCTCGTTTTAATCGATACATTCATTTTCCAGATTATACTGCAAACGAATTGAGTCAAATATTCCTTATAAAAGCAAAAAAGAATCAATATACACTTGATGATGATGCTTCGAAGGTGCTTGATGATGTTTTAGCTGAAGCTGTTGAGCATAAAGATAAAAACTTTGGTAATGCTCGCTTCGTGAGAAATTTATTTGAGAAAACTATTCAAAATCAAGCAATGCGTTTATCATCAGAACCAAACATAACTGAGGAAGTTTTATCTATGTTGAAAGCTGAAGATATAACAAATTGACAAATGTGAATAATTGTCATATGATAGATAGAGAATGCATAAGAGAATTGATTGAGCCGAGAAAAGATACTTTTTCTTCGCGTATTTATGATAGCATCATGTTAGTTGCAATTGTTATAGGCATTTTACCCCTAATGTTTAGGGAACAGCCAACTATCTTTTGCTACTTTGATTTAATCTCAGGTCTTTGCTTTGTTGGGGACTATCTTCTTAGATGGATTACAGCTGATATGTCATCTAAGCGTAATCGAGTAATGGCGTTTTTGGTATATCCATTAACGCCAATGGCAATTATTGATTTATTATCTATACTGCCGACTTTCAATTTGCTCAGTCCTACCTTCAAGGTTGTTCGAGTATCGCGTTTGCTTAAAATACTTCGAGTGATAAAGGTAATCCGCTACTATGAACCATTAGAAATTATTCTTTCCGTTGTTCGACGTCAGAGCAAAATCCTTTGGACTGTATTCTCATTGGCAATATTCTATATTTTTATTACAGCGCTCATTATGTTTAATGCTGAGGAAGATATTAATCCTGAAACAGGTCGTTTCCTCTTTGATACATTCTTCGATGCGTTCTATTGGGCAGCATGTACACTTACTACTGTTGGCTACGGGGATTTATATCCTATTTCTGACGTAGGGCGTGTTATCAGCATCATTTCATCGATGGTAGGCATTGCTATTATTGCTCTACCATCTGGTATTGTAACAGCCGGTTATTTAGATGAGTTAAAGAGTCGAAAAGAAGCCAATGAACATTTAATAAAAGAATGAAATAATCAAAACAAATAAATGCATATGGAAAAGTGTTATAATTATGGAACAATGAAAGTTCTTGTGGTAATTCTCTTTGCAGTTATCTGCTCTGCTGTTTCTGCGCAAAGATTTGAAACAAATAAGGTGACTCTTTCTGATAATGGTATTTCGAGAACTGTAAAGATTAAAGGGACTTCAACTTTCTCTATTAAAAGAGATGGTCGCATGACATGGGCGCAGTATGAAACTATAGACAAGGCAATTAAAATTAGTGCTACAGCCAATACAACAAAGGATAATAGAAGTTGTAGTTTCATTTTACTTGATAAAGAGGGTAATCCAACTGATACGTTAGAGGTCATCCAGATAGGAAAGATTTCTTCTGTTAATAGTACTACTAAGGCAATCGGAACTTCAGCTAAAAGTACAAAAAGATCTTATGGTGGGCAATGTGCCGCAAGAACCAAAAAGGGGACACGTTGTAGCCGCCAAGCTACAGCGGGTAGTATCTATTGTTGGCAACACAAGAAATAGTTTGGCGCTATTACCAATCTTTGAGATTGGCTTTTGATTTGACAATTTCAGAGACGTCGCTAGGAAGAAGAGGGAAGAACGTAATTCCTGTAATTTTTAATGCTGTTAACATAAAGGTCGTTTCTATTGGATGAATCCGTATTGCGACGAATAAAGCCAATGCAATGCCCTTGATTGTATCATTTAGAAGAGTATTACTTTGAGAAAGGCTTCTGGTACAACTTGGGAAAAGTCGTATTCTGAAAAGGATGGTGAGGGGGAGAGTGTTTAGTTAGATGATTCAGGACTCGTTTATATGAAGGAAATCGCATTTTTTTGCCGAAAGTTTTGCGCTTTCGGCTTTTTGTGTATTTTTGCAGCGATAAAGGAATAATGATATGGGTAAAGACGAATGTATCAAGATCCTCAAGAAGTATATGAACATACTTAAAAGTAAGTATGGTATAACTTCTATGTCTCTTTTTGGCTCTACTGCAAGGGGTGAGCAGAAGGAGGGAAGTGATATTGATTTGTTTGTAGATACAGAGACTCCAAATCCTTTCCTGTTGATGGATGCCAAGGATTTCCTAGAAAAGGAAACTGGCACATCCGTAGATATTATTCGTAACCATCAGAATTTGAATCCTCGTTTAAGAAAACGCATATTAAAGGATGGAATCTTTGTCTTCTAGCGATTCAGTTCTTCATTGATAATCTAAAGTAATAAGAACTATTGTTTAGTGTTTTTTTCAAGGCATTATCTAGTTTTTAGGCAGGCATAAAGAAAGAGGTCGCGGGACTCACGCCCTGCGACCTCTCATTTCTCTCAATTGTTCGTCGAGTAATAATTACTCAGCAACAGTAGAGTCAGCAGCAACTGAATCAACAGCCAGGCTGTCTACTACGCTATCAACTACCTCAGCGATAGAATCAGTGTCCTGTACAGGAGCCTGAGCCTTGTTACCACAAGAAGCGAAAGAGATAGCAGCAACTGCTACGAACATGAATACTAATTTTTTCATTTTTTCTAAGCTTTTTAAATCTGTAAAACAATCATTTGTTTATTAAAACGCTGCAAAGTTAAGCATATTTTTAATACAACGTATCATTTTTTTCGATTTTTTTTCGACCTTTTTTGTAACTTTTTAGCAAGTGCCTGAAAATCAATAAGATACGAAATGTTAAAATTTGGTGTATTTTCTTCACTTAACGGAAAAATGCCAAAAATTGATGAAAATAGAGAAAAAAGATGTACCTTTGTGCCCGTAAACAAACAATGTTTTTAAGGCATAAAAAGTAAATAGGTAAAAGATGATAGATACATCGGCCTTTCAGGGCAAAACGGCGGCTTACTACACACTGGGTTGTAAGTTGAACTTTTCTGAGACATCAACCTTCGGGAAAATGCTTCAGGAGTTAGGCGTACGGACAGTAGCAAAAGGTGAGAAGGCAGATATCTGCTTGATCAATACCTGTTCAGTGACTGAGGTGGCCGACAAGAAATGCAGGCAGCAGATTCATCGCATGGTAAGGGAGAATCCTGGCGCCTTTGTGGTAGTAACTGGTTGCTATGCCCAGCTGGAGGCAGAAGAGGTAGCAAAGATAGATGGCGTGAGTCTGGTGCTTGGCTCGAATGAGAAGGCGAACTTAATCCAGTTTCTTTCAGAAGCCTGGATTAATAGAGGTGAGAAGCGAGAGGTGAGAGGTGAGAGAAATGACCAAGGGCAGGAGATACCTTATTATTATAAGAAGACTAAGGATATTAAGAGCTTTGCGCCAAGTTGCTCTAGAGGAAACAGAACGAGATATTTCCTGAAGGTGCAAGATGGCTGCGACTATTTCTGTACTTATTGTACCATTCCATACGCCAGAGGTTTCTCAAGGAATCCTTCTATCGCATCGCTTGTGGCTCAGGCTGAGGAAGCTGCCAAAGAGGGAGGAAAGGAGATTGTGCTGACAGGAGTGAACATTGGCGATTTTGGCAAGACAACTGGCGAGCGCTTCATCGACTTGGTAAAGGCTCTCGACAAGGTGGAAGCTATCAAGCGCTACAGAATCAGTAGTTTGGAACCTGATCTGCTCTCTGACGAGTTGATAGAGTATTGTGCTCAGAGTAGGGCGTTTATGCCTCATTTCCATATACCTTTGCAGAGTGGCAGCGACACAGTGCTGAAACTAATGCACAGGCATTACGATAGGCAGCTGTTTGCTGACAAGATACATCGTATCAAGGAGTTGATGCCCGATGCGTTTATCGGCGTTGACGTGATGGTGGGTTGTAGAGGAGAAACACCTGAATGTTTTGAGGAGACGTATGAGTTTCTGAAGGGGCTCGATGTGACTCAGCTGCATGTGTTCCCATATTCAGAGCGACCTGGCACATCGGCATTGAGCATTCCCTATGTGGTAACAGAGAAGGACAAGAAACTTCGCTCAAAGCGTCTGCTTGATCTCTCTGATGAGAAGACGATTGCTTTTTATCAGCAGCATGTGGGCCAGGAAGCAGAGGTGCTCTTCGAGAAAGCTACTCGAGGCAGAGCTATGCATGGCTTCACAAGAAACTACATCAGGGTGGAGTTATCGCCAAAGGATGCCGACCCTGCATTGGATAATCAACTGGTTAGAGTGAAATTGGGAGAATTGACTGTTGACAAACAGTCGCTGAAATGTATTCTCTCACCTCTCACCACTCACCTCTCACCACTATAATATATAATAAGGTACGCGCGCGATGGATAAAGTAGCAATTGTAATCCTGAACTGGAACGGACAGGCGATGCTTGAGAAGTATATGCCCTCCGTATTGCAATACTCGAAGGACGAGGCGACTGTCTATGTGGCTGATAATGCCTCGACGGACCAGTCGATGGAGATGCTCCGACAGCATTTCCCTGGGGTGAAGCTCATCCAATTGGAGAAGAACTGGGGCTTTGCAGAGGGTTACAACAAAGCCTTGAAACAGGTGGATGCTGAGTATTATTTGCTGCTGAACTCCGATATTGAGGTGACTCATCACTGGTTGACACCCATGACAGAATATCTGGATAACCATCCTGACGTGGCGGCCTGTCAGCCAAAGTTGCTTTCAATCTTCGATAAGGATCGTTTTGAATATGCTGGAGCGAGTGGGGGATACCTCGACCACTTTGGCTATCCCTTCTGTCGTGGACGTATTTTCGAAACAGTTGAGGAAGATAATGGTCAGTATGATTATGCCACTGACATTCTCTGGGCTACTGGTGCTGCACTGATGATACGATCGAAGGACTATTGGGAGGCTGGTGGACTCGATGGACGATTCTTTGCACATAATGAGGAGATTGACCTTTGTTGGCGATTGCGTATTCGTGGTCGCAGAATAGTTTGTTTGCCAGAGAGTTATGTTTACCATGTGGGTGGCGGAACCTTGCCTAAGGGTAATCCGATGAAGACTTTCCTGAACTTCCGCAATAACCTGACGATGCTCTATAAGTGTCTGCCCGATAAAGATCTGAAGAGTGTGATGCGATGGCGCTGGTGGCTCGACTATCTGGCTGCTTGGGAGATGCTGATTCTGAAACGGAATGTGGGCGACTTCAGGGCAGTGTATCGTGCACGAAGGGCTTTTAAACGTTGGCGGAAGGACTTTGAAGCTGATCGCAAGGCCATCCAAGCCAGTCGTGTGGCAAAAGAAATACCAGAGCGAAGGGCTTTCTCCCTGCTCTGGCAATACTATGTAAAAGGACGAAAGACGTTCGCCCAGCTTCCTTAATTACTGACGAATGACGACAGCAGGGTGATCTACCTCTTTCTGCTTCCACTGCTTCAGGTAGTCAAACCAAGCATCGGCAGAGTGGAATCCGAATGACTCGTTGTCTGAACAATAGATGACTTTATAGCAGAGGTGCTTGTTGTTAGTACCAACTACATAGGCATAGTTATCCTTGTTGGCCACTTCCTCGCTCTTGATATATTGCTGGGGTATATAGATGCCCAGTCCTACAGTTTCTGGTTTGAAGTTCTCATGATCGCTCGAAGGCCAATCTGTGCCCCAGCAGGCTCGCAAACCATTTTTGTCAGAGAACTCGACAGACTCTTTGACATTGATGATACCTGTAGAGAACAGATAATCTTTCACATCCTTATTAAAAAAAACATCGACATCCGTATCACGATGGCCTGCATATTGGGTATAGCGGATGGTCATATTCAGAGGTAAGGGGTGAGAGGTGAGAGGTGAGTATTGCCAGCCACGATCCACAACCTCGACGATGGTACGAAGTGGACCATAGGAGATGATACGCTGAGTACGGCTGCTGACAGGATCGATCATTGTGGGCTGCTTTCCATCCCAGCCTCGGAAGGCACCAAGTCCAAAGGTGTTGCCTACCCAAAGCACATCGTCGCCATAGCCCTGTTCCTTCTGTTCTTTCGACGTATAGAACTGAGTTTCTTTTAGTTCGAGACGTTTGTGAAACTTTCCATAGAGGTCGAGAGTCTGGCGCTTATCGAAATAAATGCGGATACCATTGTACTCACTCTCGAAATCTACGCCATGATGGTGCTGGATGTTATAAGAGTTGGCACAGTCGCCACGGGCTGTGATCGACTCGATGAAGTTATCGTGTTTGTTTTTCTCCTTCACCTTGTCATTGCGTATCAGCATCTCGGCATAGACACGGGCTGGATATTGAAGGGGTTTGTCACTTGTGTTGTATTCAATCGTGTAGATGGCCTTTGCTTTGGCTTTTAGATCTACCAGGAAACACAACTCATCAAAGATGCCGTCCTGGTCAAGATCGTCAAGCTGACAGGGAATCTCCTTGTTTGTTCCCAATGTGACTCTGGCTGAGTGGATATCGGAAGTATCCTCACTATCAAGTTTAATGACGACAGGTATGTCGGTGCGATCAATATCCGACGTGTTTCTGACTTCATAACGGATGCTGTTAGTCTGAGCCAGCACGTTAGTTGTGAATGTGGCAATAAGTGCCAAAAGTAATGCTCTCTTCATGATGTTACTTTGTTTTGTTTTAGTGAATGGCAAAAGTAATCAAAAACAATCAAACTGAGCTCGATTTTTACACAAATAAACAAGAATGTGCAGTTTTTTATATTAATTTTTATCTTTTTTAGGTTAAAATTTGGATTTTAAAATATATTTTAGTATATTTGCATCGCTTTTTTAACAAACATATAACATTCAGAATAGGTTTAGTGCATAAGATATATCTCTTTCTATTGGTAGTCATGCTGGGGTGCATCAGCTGTGAATGGCAGTTCATGTCGGAAGACGACGAGGCGATTGCCATTGACCGCTATGATCGTATCCAAAGTCTATACCTGACGACAGGAGATTTCTCTGCCCTCCAGCAGATGAATACGGTATATCCCATGCAAACCAGAACGCTGATAGAAGATGTGTTACGTATTGGTAAGGTAAACGATACGCAGATTAATACCAAGTTCCTGCGTTTCTATCAGGATACTACTCTTCAAACGCTGATTGCCGAAGCCGAGCAGCAGTATGCGAATGTGGAGGATTTGAATAAGGAACTGACCACAGCTTTCAAATATTTGAGAGATAATATCTCTGGGCTGGAAACTCCGGAGATATACGCCCAGATTGGTTCGCTCGACCAGAGTATCATTGTAGGTAATAACACCATTGGTATTTGTCTGGATAAGTATCTTGGTTCTGACAATCCTTTATATCAGAAACCAGAATATGGCTATACGAGCGAACAGTTGTCGATGATGAATCGCCATTTTATTGTGCCTGATTGTGTGGGCTTCTATCTGTTGAGCCTTTATCCGATGCCTACGGATAGGGTGCTTAGCCAGTTGGAACGTGATATTCACATAGGCAAGATACAATGGGCTGTAAACAAGGCTATGGGCAAGCGTGTGTTCCAAAGCAAGTACATCCAGAGAGTTCAGCGATATATGTTGCAGAATAAGAATGCAACCTTGGATATGCTATTGAGAAACAACAATTATCAGGATTTTCAATAATTCTCAGAAAAAATCATTATCTTTGCACCCTGAAATGAGAATTATTTAAAAACTGAGGATAATGATAAAACTTAGATTACTAGTTATAACGTTTGTAGCTCTGTTGTTTTGTATTCCTTCTATTGCAGGGGAGAAACTGAGTTTGAAGGATATTACGGGAGGTAAGTTCCGCTCGAAGACAATGACTGAGGTCTGTACGATGAACGATGGGGAGAACTATGCCCAGATCAGTGATGACGGAAAACGGATTGTCACCTATTCTTTCAAGACAGGAAAAGAAACTGGTGTCCTTTTTGATGCTGCAACAGCACAAGGTGCAGCGATTGAGAAAGTAGAGGGCTACATCATGAGTAAAGATGGTAGCATCTTATTGATACAGACTGCTACGAAGGCAATCTATCGTCGCTCCTTTACTTCCACCTATTATATATATAATATAAAGGATAACCAACTGAAACCATTGAGCGTTGGTGGGCCGCAGCAGACTCCTGTATTCTCGCCCGACGGCAAAAAGATTGCTTTTGTCCGTGAGAATAATATCTGGTTGGTTGATCTGCAGAACAACCATGCAGAGTGTCAGGTGACGAAGGATGGAAAAATCAATGAAATAATCAATGGTATCCCTGACTGGGTATATGAAGAGGAGTTCTCCACCAATTCGTCGATGGTGTTCTCTGCCGACTCGCGACAGATTGTTTGGATTCGTTATGATGAAAGTGCTGTCAAACAGTATTCGATGCAGTTGTTTAAGGGACGTAAGCCTGAACTAAGCGAGTTCGCAGAATATCCAGGTGACTATACTTATAAATATCCTGTGCCAGGACAGGTGAACTCAAAGGTCAGTGTACACAGCTATGATATACAGTCGCAACTGACGAGAAACATTGATGTGCCATTGGATTCGGATGACTATATCCCTCGTGTCAAATCAACCAGTGATCCTGCGAAGATTGCAGTTTTCACAATGAACCGTCATCAGGATGTACTACGTATCTATATGGTCAATCCTCAAACCACTGAAAGTCAGTTGATTATTGAGGATCAAGTGGATAAGTATATCAAAGAGGAAACCTTGGAAGATGTACAATTGACGGATAAACACATACTGTTGCCTAGTGAGCGTGATGGTTATAACCATTTGTATCTCTATGATTTAAATGGAAAGATGCTGCGTCAGATTGTGACAGAAAAATATGTTGTGAAAAGTGTGTATGGCTACGACGAGAAGAAAGGCGATACCTACTTCGCTGCCAATCCGAATGGTGCTACTGATCAGCAGGTAATGGTGGCTCATGCCAATGGTAAAATAGAAGTGCTGTCGAAGCAGGCTGGTGTGAATCGGGCTATATTCAGTAAGAATTTTAGGTATTTCATCAATATCTGGAGTGATCTCGACCATCCTATGCAATATACTCTCTGTCAGAATAACGGCAAGGTATTACAAACCATGATAGATAATCATGAATTGGTAGAGAAACTTTCTGCCTACGATCTTGGCAAAAAGGAGATGTTTACTTTCACTACTTCTGAAGGCATACAATTGAATGGATGGATGGTGAAACCTGCCGATTTTGATCCTTCCAAAAGATACCCAGTTATTATGTATCAGTATGGTGGTCCTGGTAATCAGCAGGTACTCAACCAGTGGGGCATCGGCATGAATGGAAACGGCGCCATACTTGAGCAGTATCTCTGCCAGCAGGGTTATGTTTGTGTATGTGTTGATAATCGTGGTACTGGTGGTCGTGGGGCTGAGTTTGAAAAATGTACTTATTTGCGACTTGGTGAACTGGAAGCTCGCGATCAGGTTGAGACAGCCTTGTGGCTTGGACAGCAGTCTTTTGTAGATAAAGAACGTATCGGTATTTGGGGATGGTCATATGGCGGATGGAATACATTGATGTCGATGTCGGAAGGTCGCCCCGTGTTCCGTGCTGGTGTGGCCATTGCTCCGCCAACTTGTTGGAGATATTATGATTCGATATATACAGAACGTTATATGAGAACACCTCAGGAGAACCAGTCGGGTTATGATGAGGTTAACCCTATAGCAAGAGCTTCACAGTTACATGGTGCTCTTTTGATTTGTCATGGTCTGGCTGATGATAATGTTCATTATCAGAACTCGGCGGAATACGTTGAGGCGCTTGTTCAGGCCGATAAAGATTTCCGCCAATTGGTATATACTAATCGTAATCATAGTATCTTTGGTGGTAATACCCGTAATCATCTGTTCCGTCAGGCCATCAATCACTTTAATGCAGAGTTGAAATGAACATCCTGTTAGCAATTGTATCGTTTCTGACACTTGAGGTGTCGAATCCCTCAAATGAATATAGGGAAGAGGTCATAGAGCTGCCCCTTGATTCCGTTTGCATGTTGTTGGGAACAACCTCCGACAGTATCCGTGTGTTGGATCGTGCAGGTCTCGATATTCCCAGTCAGTGTACCCGTGATGGGAAATTGCTGGTAGGCGTTTATGTCAGAAAGGGTGGGGTAAACAGTTATACCATCAGGAAGGGAGCAACGCATGATTTCCCCATTCTTTGTGATGGTACTATTCATCCGGAGCGAAAGGATGATTTCGCTTGGGAGAATGATCGAGGAGCGTATCGTGTTTATGGTCCTGCACTGGAGCGGACAGGTGAACGTAGCTATGGTATTGATGTGTGGACCAAGAACACCCCCGATCCTGTGGTGAATGACCGTTATTATATAGAAGATGTGGTGATGATGCCAAAGGTTGACTCTTTGCGTCGCATCAATCGCCATCGTGGTGATTCTCTATATCGCATCAATTCCTATCATCATGATCATGGAAAGGGATTCGATCCCTATAAAGTCGGAGCTTCCTTAGGATGTGGAGCACCGGCCTTGCTTATTGGCGATAGTATTGCTATGCCGTATTGCTTTGAGAGTTACGAGGTTATTACCAGTGGTCCATTGCGTTTTGAGGTGCTTCTTCGTCAGAGTCCTCGTGTGGTATGTGGAGACACGATCCGTGAGAATCGTATTATCAGACTTGATAAAGGATCGAATTTTAACAGAATGGAAGTATGGTATGAGGGTATCTTAAAGCCTGTGTCGTTTTGCTCGGGTGTTGTTATTCAGAAGGAAGATCCAGAACCTGTTGTTCTGGGCAGCAACTATGTGTCTTATACCGATCCGACAGACCAACCGGATGTACACCATGCTCCCCTTTTTGTTGCAGCCTTGTTCCCTAATGGGGATGTTAAGACGAAACAACTTGGTAATCACGCATTGGGTATCATTCCTGATTATCAGGGAGAACATTACGTTTATTACTTCGGTTCAGCCTGGTCGAAATACGATGTTAGGACGGCTGAAGAATGGAAAGCCCGAATAGAATGGTATCTCCGTTCGTTGAAGAATCCTCTAAAGGTTACATTGAAAAAATAATTAAAATATCGGCAGAATGATGCTAATTATCCAAAAAGTTTGTATCTTTGCAACCGATATATGTACTTTTAATATAATTGTAAACATGAAAACAATTAAAATTTTAGGAATATTCCTGTTGCTGGCAGTTATGAGTGTTGGCTTCACCTCTTGTGGTGATGACTATGAAAGTCGTCTGCCGGAATTGATCATTAAGAATCTTGAATTTGACAAAAGTGGTGGTGAGCAGACGATGGTATTTCGTAATGAAGACCTCACTAACTACGGTATTACAGCAAATGCAATCTGGTGTTCTCCCTGGATAGATTATGATGCCTCGACTATCTATGTAAAGGTAACGGCTCGAGGAGAAGCTGAATCAGATGAAGAAAAATATGATGAACGCTCATGTGTTGTAACACTAACAGATGTGCGTGATAATACAACTCGTACTTTTACTGTTAAGCAAGCTAAGGTAACAGATGTCATTGTGAAATTAGGTGATGATAGTGCTATTGATTCAAATGGAGGCGATGTAATTGTAGATGTTCAGTATAATGTTGGATGGAATGTTGAAATTCCAGAAGATGCTCAAGATTGGATTACCCGAAAGACTGCAGGCACACGTGGATTGGAGAAGACAACAGTAACGTTGACCGTTGCTAAGAATAATAGTGGTGGTGCTCGAAGTTCTAGAGTTTATTTCAATAGCGAAGATGGAGATATTAGCAAATATATTACCATTAATCAATTGTTTACACCTGTATATTCCTTTGAAAAGAAAGAATATACAGTTGATGAACTGGGTCAGACTATCAAGGTTAATTATGAGTCCAATATCAATTTCTCTGTTTATCCTGATGATGATTGGGTAAATAAAGATGGAAGTAAAGAAAAAGTTGATGGTTTTGAAAATAAATATGTTCAGAAATTCAGTATTAGCGAGTTTACCGAGAAGATAGAAAGCAGAACCACTAAAGTGGAATTCTCTGCAAGTGTTCGTACTGCACCAAATGATGATCCGAAGACATTCATGGAGAATATTACCATTACCCAGAAACGTACGCTCTATATTCCTATAGACTCTGTTAAGTTAATGGTTGGCGACAGTACCATCGTAGAAGTGATAAATACCCAGAAACGTGATCTGGTATGGAGTACATCAGATGAAAAGGAGTTCACAGTAAACTCAAAGGGACAGGTGAAGTGTGTAGGTATTGACGGTGACGGAAAGGCTACCATTACAGTGAAGTCTAAGGATGGTAAGTATTCAGATAAGATTATTGCAGTGGCCGAAAAACCCAAGGATCTGACGAAGTTCCTTGTTTGTAAGTGGGATTCAACACAGACAATTAAGGAGGGCGTAAGCTCTACAGTTTTGACTTTCAAGATTACCAATAAAAGTACAGAGTCGATTACTCTGACTGGATATACTGCCTATAAGGATAGTGCAAGTACGGTGAAATGGTTTGAGGAAAGTCTTTCTGAGGCATTGTCTGCTAATGGAAGTAGAGTTATCAATTTAGGTGCGGTACCTTCTACGAACTATTATATGACTCTTAAGTATACCTATATGAATGAGAAGTATATCTTAGGATATTCGAAGAAGGGTATCATGACCATTACGAAAGAAACGACAACACCCCCAGCTGCAACCCGCAGGTCTGCAAGATATCGTAGAAGATAAAATATAGATATAATAAAAGCCCCGCTAATTGGTGGGGCTTTTATTATGAATGTGATTAATTAATATGCAAAGAGTGGATACTCCTTCATCTTCTCATTAACTCTTGCACGAACACTGGCGATAACCTGCTCGTTTTCAGGATCATTCAGAACCTCTTCAATCCAAGCAGCAATCTGAACCATCAGATCCTCCTTAGCACCACGAGTAGTGATGGCAGGAGTTCCAAGACGGATACCTGATGTTTGGAATGCGCTGCGGCTATCGAATGGAACCATGTTCTTGTTAACTGTGATATCAGCAGCAACAAGGGCGTTCTCAGCAACCTTACCTGTAAGATCGGGGTACTTAGAGCGCAGGTCAACCAGCATAGAGTGATTATCGGTACCACCACTAACGATGCCGAAGCCACGCTTAACCAGCTCATCAGCCAGCACCTTAGCGTTCTTCTGTACCTGCTTAGCCCACTCCTTGAACTCTGGCTGCAGAGCCTCACCGAATGCAACGGCCTTAGCAGCAATCACATGTTCAAGAGGACCACCCTGCTGACCAGGGAATACGGCTGAGTTCAGCAACTGACTCATCATTTTAACTACACCCTTTGGTGTCTTCAGACCCCAAGGATTCTCGAAGTCCTTACCCATCAGGATGATACCACCACGAGGACCACGAAGAGTCTTGTGAGTAGTTGAAGTTACGATGTGGGCGTACTTAACAGGGTTGTCGAGAAGACCTGCTGCAATCAGACCTGCAGGGTGAGCCATATCGATCATAAGCAGTGCACCAACCTTATCGGCAATCTCTCGCATGCGCTTGTAATCCCACTCACGGCTGTAAGCACTACCACCACCGATAATCAACTTTGGCTTGTGCTCCAATGCCAACTGCTCCATCTCATCATAGTCAACACGACCAGTCTCCTTATTCAGGTTGTAGCCGATAGGATTATAGATCAGACCAGAAGTATTAACATGTGAGCCATGAGAGAGGTGGCCACCATGGTCAAGGTTCAGACCCATGAATGTGTCGCCTGGCTTCAATACTGCCAACAGTACTGCTGCATTAGCCTGTGCACCTGAGTGGGGCTGCACGTTCGCATACTCAGCACCAAACAGCTTGCAAACGCGGTCGATGGCAAGCTGCTCTACCTCGTCGACTACCTGGCAACCACCATAGTAACGGTGGCCAGGATAACCCTCGGCATACTTGTTGGTCAGGTAAGATCCCATGGCTTCCATCACCTGGTCGCTTACGAAGTTCTCACTAGCAATCAGCTCAATGCCTTTCAGCTGGCGCTGATGCTCTTTCTCAATCAACTCAAAGATTGTGTTGTCTCTGTTCATTGTCTTTGTTTATTGGGGTTATACTAATTCTACTTTATTAATATCCTGCTCTTTCTCACAGTAATGGCAAGTTAAAATGCCGTCAGCCACATGGAAATGAGTTTTCATTGGCTCATTGTTCGTTACACATTTTGGATTGTTGCACTTTACAATGCCTTTGATCTCATCGGGAGTTACCACTGTTTTCTTTTCTACAACCTCATAATCACGAATGATGCTGAGAATAACATTAGGGGCTACAACAGAAAGACGAGAGATCTCATCATCTGTGAAAAACTTATCAGAGACCTTAATGATACCTTTGCTGCCCACTTTCTGAGAAGGGTAGTTGAATCCAATGGTAACAGGTGTCTTTAAATCGAAAAGTCCCAGCAGGCTGGCTACCTGATAAGTCTTATTAGCTGGTATGTGATCGATAACGGTGCCATGCTCAATGGCGGCAACCAAACGTTCTTTCTTGTTCATAAGATAATGGTTTTGTCGTTACGTATTTCGTCTAAAGAGATTCCTAATACATCACAGAAGATGGCTTCGCGGGCAAAGAGTCCATTACCAGCCTGCTGAATATAGTAGGCATGTGGATTATCATCTACCTCGTAGGCTATCTCGTTTACGCGTGGCAGTGGATGCAGAATCTTCATGTTCGGCTTGGCGTTCTTCAGCAGATCATTGTTCAGCACATATACATTTTTTACGCGCTCATATTCCATCAAGTCAGAGAAACGCTCTTTCTGTACACGGGTCATATAGAGGATATCAGCATCAGCTATCACTTTCTCGTTGAAGGCGGTATGTTCCTGATACTTAATGCCGTGCTCTTTGCAATAGAGCTTGTATTCGTTGGGCATTGCTAACTCCTTAGGAGCTACGAAATGGAATGTTGGATTGAAGTGGCGCATGGCCATCAATAGAGAATGAACGGTACGGCCATATTTTAGGTCGCCCACCATATATATATTAAGGTTCTCCAGCGTCCCTTGTGTCTTGTATATCGAGTAGAGGTCAAGCATACACTGAGAAGGGTGTTGATGAGCACCATCTCCTGCGTTGACGATGGGGACAGGGGCCACTTCTGAGGCATAAACGGCTGCTCCTTCAATATAATGGCGCATCACGATAACGTCGGCATAGTTTGATACCATAAGGATCGTATCTTTCAGCGTTTCGCCTTTGGTACCACTGGTTATCTTAGGATCGGCAAATCCAATAACTCTGGCTCCCAATCGGTTGGCGGCGGTTTCAAAACTCAAACGTGTACGGGTCGATGGTTCGAAGAAAAGTGTAGCCACCACTTTTCCTTTTAATAACTCCCTGTTCGGGTGTTTCTCAAATTCCTCTGCCATCTCAATCATATAGAGAATCTTCTCTCGAGTGAGGTCGGCAATAGTTACAAAATTATGCTTTTCCATCCTAATTTGTATTTTGTTTGCGCAAAATTACATAATATTTCTGATTTAAATGCCATATTTTGAAAGAAAATAGTAATTTTGCACCAAGATATTACAAAAAGATACCAAAAATAGATTATGAGAAAGCTATTTGTCTATTTTTTATGGACATTATTGACCATTACCGTGTTAGGATCAGCAGTGGCTTTTTATGCCATCGACGAAGGTTGGATTGGATATATGCCTCCCATTGAGGACCTGCAAAATCCAATTAACCGCTTTGCCACTCAGATATATTCTGCTGATGGAAAACTCTTGGGAACATGGAACTATAACCGTGAGAATCGTGTGTTGGTAGATTATACCAAGATCGCGCCATCGTTGGTGCAGGCTTTGGTGGCAACAGAAGATGCCCGTTTCTATGATCATTCAGGCATTGATTTTTATGCTTTGGGGCGTGCAGTGGTTAAGAGAGGGATTCTTGGACAGAAAAGTGCTGGTGGTGGTTCAACTATTACGCAGCAGTTAGCCAAGCAGTTGTATTCCGAACATGCAAATTCAACCCTAGAACGATTGCTTCAGAAACCGATAGAGTGGGTGATAGCTGTTAAGCTTGAACGCAATTATACGAAGGACGAAATCATAACCATGTATTTAAATTATTTCGATTTTCTTCATAATGCGGTAGGTATTAAGACTGCGTCAAATGTTTATTTTAGCAAAGAGCCTAAGGATCTGACAGTTACAGAGTCGGCTACTCTCGTCGGTCTGTGTAAGAACCCTTCCTATTATAATCCCGTGAGACATCCCGAACGTAGTCGTGAGCGTCGTAATGTTGTTCTTGCTCAGATGCTTAAGGGTGGTTATCTTACTCAAGAAGAATTTGATAAATATAGTGCCGAGCCTTTGACTCTGAAATTCCATGTGGCTGATCATAGGGAAGGACTAGCTGTTTATTTCCGCGAATATCTCCGTCGTTATATGACAGCTAAGAAGCCTGATCGTTCTCTGTATCCTTCATGGAATATGGTCAAATACTATAATGACTCAATTAACTGGGAGACAGATCCTTTGTATGGTTGGTGCAATAAGAACAGGAAACGTAATGGTGATAATTATAGCATTTATACTGACGGCTTGAAAGTTTACACCACCATTGATTCTCGTATGCAGCGTTATGCTGAGGATGCAGCTTATCAGCACGTGGTTAAGTTCTTGCAGCCTGCTTTTAATAAGGAAAATGCGAGGAAAAAGAACGCTCCTTATTCCAACAATCTGACGTCAAACCAGATAGAGCAGATTCTGAATCGTTCCATTCGTCAGAGTGAGCGTTATCGTGTGATGCGGGAGGATGGCGCCTCCGAGGACCAGATTCAGAAAGCATTCCGTACTCCTACAGGTATGACTATCTTTACTTATCATGGAGAGATAGATACGACAATGACGCCGATAGATTCTATTAAGTATTATAAATCATTCCTTCGTACAGGATTTGTGAGTGTATGTCCTCAAAACGGTCATGTTAAGGCGTATGTGGGTGGACTTGATTATGAGCATTTTGCTTATGATATGGTTATGGAAGGTCGACGTCAGGTGGGTTCGACAATTAAACCCTATCTCTATTCTTTAGCGATGGAAAATGGTTTCTCGCCCTGTGATGAGGCTCCCAATGTGCAGCAGACATATATCGTGGCAGGTCGTTCGTGGACACCTCGCAATGGTAGCCGTGCCCGTTATGGTGAGATGGTTACTTTGAAATGGGGACTTCAAACCTCTAATAACTGGATCTCAGCATATTTGATGAGTAAGCTGAATCCTCAGGCTTTTGTGGACTTGCTCCATGAGTATGGTATTCGTAACCCGGAAATCCATCCCTCTATGGCTTTATGTTTGGGACCTTGTGATATCAGTGTGGGCGAGATGGCTAGTGCCTATACTGCATTTGTTAATCACGGTATTCGTGCTGCCTGTATGTTTGTGACTAAAATTGAGGATAGTGAAGGTAATGTAGTAGCACAATTCCAGCCTCGAATGAATGAGGTTATTAGTGAGGAAAGTGCCAATAAGATGATTTATATGCTGAAGAACGTAGTTGATGGCGGTACAGCTTCTCGCTTGCGTTTCAAGTATAACCTGAAAGGTGATATTGCCGGTAAGACAGGAACAACAAATAATAATAGTGATGCGTGGTTCGTAGGTGTTACGCCTACTCTTGTTAATGCATGTTGGGTTGGTGGCGAAGATCGTGATATTCACTTTGAATCGATGGCGATGGGACAGGGTGCTTCGGGTGCCTTGCCGATTTTTGCCCTATATATGCAGCAAGTTTATAAGGATTCTCAACTTGGCTATAATGAGAATGCAATTTTTGATTTACCAGCCGGATATGATCCGTGTTCTTTTGTTGAGGAAGCCATAGGTTTGAACGATATTGATGATATTTATGAATAGAGGCACTTATTAATATATATAATGTGTATTTGATATTTGTAATGATTCCCGAAAACTTTCATGTTTTTGGGAATTTTTTTGCTTTAAAATTTGGATGGTATTGATAATTGTTGTACCTTTGCACTCGCTTTCGCCCAATTTTTGGGCGTTTAGTGTGAAAA
>JAEEGI010007589.1_pt1 | contig 24269 bp, 17 predicted proteins | sample 8958751 | NCBI WGS metagenome assembly JAEEGI01 (sample SAMN16246545, study PRJNA631951) | gut metagenome | biome: gut microbiome; feature: rumen; material: KS-attached | host: Bos | place: Iran: Karaj | collected 2018-10
GAAAATGAACGACCGGTATTATCGCGTGATGAACGTCCCATAGATATTGTATTTGCGGCGAACCTGGTCATACAGGAAGGAATAAATAAGTCCATAGAAGGCGCAGATTCCGAATACAGGGAGTTTCTGCATGATATATGTGAGCAGATGATAGCGCATCCGAATCTGGTTCTTGAAGATACTCTCTATAGCAGGCTTATAGAAGAATTTCCCGATGAACCTGAGGACAGTTACCCTGAAGCGATGTTTCACATGGTATATGTGGATCTCTATGTAAGATCTTATTTCAGAGCCAAAGCAGTACGCACGCTGGTTGACGCGGGATACAAGGTGTATTGCGTGGGACAGGACTGGGATAAGCTTGAATGCGCTCATCCTGAGAATCTGATACATACAGATGTTATGTTAACCAGTGCAGATTGCATAAGAGCGCTGGAAAACTCTAAGATATCTCTTAATGTAATGCCGCATTTTAAGGCCGGCGCTCATGACAGGGTATTCTCCTCCATGCTGGCGGGATGTGCTGCACTGACAGATCCTTCGGAATATCTTGATGAGGTCATCAAACCCTGGGAGGATTATGTACCATTTACATTGAATGAGCCTGAGAGTATAATACAATCTGTTTGTAAGTTGCGATCGGACCGGTCGCTTATGTCCCATATATCCGAGACCGGAAGAAAAAAGGCAAAAAAGTCTTTTACATGGTTAGCAACGGCAAACAGTATATTGTCAGGAGGCATCTATGAAAAGGAAAAAACTTGAAGTACCGTTAACCAAACAGATCGCCATCAGTGCGATCCTTCTTGCTATCTGCATAGCCAGCCAGTTCTTTAAGAACTTAAGCGTATATATTACAGGACCTATCATCAATCTGTGCCTTATATTGTGCGTCATGATGGCCGGCTTTAACTGGGCGCTTATCTTATCAATGATAACGCCTGTTACTGCATTCCTGATAACAGGAAATCCGCTGATGAGCGCGGTTCCCTGGATCATCCCCCTCATCATGCTGGGAAATGTGGTATTCGTATTCATGGCTGATTTCTTCTTCAGACCGGCGATATCGGACAGGAGACCGCTTATCAGTGCAAGATCCATAGTTGCCGCCCTTATGTGCTGTCTGGCAAAGGGTATTTTCATGGGCGTTACCATATCGCTGATACTGTTACCATTGATGATCCCGGAGGCTTCACCCCTTCGAGAGAAGATGAGCGTTTTCCAGATGACATTCTCTGTTGTTCAGTTTGTTACTGCCGTTATTGGGTTCGTGTATTTCTACCTGATCTGGAAGCCTCTTAAGAAGGCGATCATGCCTGATGTTAAACGCGAAGATTAAGGCGTTTTTTAAGGATTCTTTAGGATTATTAAGGATATATTAAGAGGTTATAATCTTGTGGAGACACCCTATAGGTGATATACTTATGGGGTGTCTCAAAATCTATATTTTAGGAGGAGCGTGCTATGGGAATGACCATGACACAGAAGATCCTGGCAGCACATGCGGGGTTAAACAGCGTTTCTGCCGGAGATCTTATAGAAGCGGATCTGGACCTGGTACTTGGCAATGATATAACCAGTCCTGTGGCCATCAACGAGATGAGCAAGATGAATGTCGACGGGGTTTTCGATAAGGATAAGATCGCCCTTGTTCCCGACCATTTTGTTCCGAATAAGGACATCAAATCTGCCGAACACTGCAAATGCGTCCGCGAATTTGCTATTAAGAATGACATCACCAACTATTTTGAAGTGGGTGAAATGGGTATTGAACACGCGCTTTTGCCTGAAAAAGGACTTACCGTCGCAGGTGATGTGATAATAGGCGCCGATTCACATACATGTACTTACGGAGCGCTTGGTGCATTCTCGACAGGAGTCGGTTCGACGGATATGGCGGCCGGAATGGCAACCGGAAAAGCCTGGTTTAAGGTTCCGGGTGCGATTCGTTTTGTTATAACCGGCAAAAAGCCTGAATTTATCAGCGGTAAGGACGTGATCCTTCATATTATCGGAATGATAGGAGTAGACGGAGCGCTGTATAAGTCCATGGAATTTACAGGTGACGGGATAGCGGAGCTTACCATGGATGACAGATTTACCATAGCTAATATGGCGATCGAAGCCGGCGGTAAGAACGGAATTTTCCCGGTAGACGACATAGCAATGGCTTATATGAAGGAACATTCTAAAAAAACACCTGTTATATATGAGACAGATCCTGATGCGGTATATGATGAAGAATATACGATAGATTTATCGACGCTTCGTCCGACCATAGCTTTCCCGCATCTGCCTGAGAATACTAAGACGGTTGATGAAGCAGGTGAAGTGAAGATCGACCAGGTGGTAATCGGATCCTGTACCAACGGCCGTATGGATGACATGCGTATGGCAGCTGAAATCCTCAAAGGACGTAAAGTTGCAAAAGGGATCAGATGCATCATTATCCCGGCTACCCAGCAGATATACCTTGACTGCATAAAAGAGGGGCTTCTTACTGTGTTTGTTGAAGCCGGCGCAGTGGTTTCAACACCTACCTGCGGTCCCTGCCTCGGTGGATATATGGGCGTACTTGCTAAAGGCGAGAGATGTGTGTCGACTACTAACCGCAATTTTGTAGGACGTATGGGTCATGTTGACTCGGAGATATATCTGGCAAGCCCTGCTGTTGCTGCAGCAAGTGCGGTCACGGGATATATTACGGATCCTGCAAAACTGTGATGGGGGGATCCTTCGCTACGCTCAGGATGACAGAGAAACCTGATATGACATTTAAGATGAGGAGATTATAGATATGGAAGCTGCAAAAGGCAGAGTTTTTAAATTCGGAGACAATATCGATACAGACGTAATCATACCTGCAAGATATCTGAATTCATCGGATCCTGCAGAACTTGCCACACACTGTATGGAGGATATTGATAAGACCTTTGTTTCAAGAGTAAATAAGGGCGATATCATAGTTGCAACGAAGAACTTTGGCTGCGGCTCATCAAGAGAGCATGCACCGATATCAATTAAGGCCGCAGGCGTCAGCTGTGTGATAGCAGAAACTTTTGCCAGGATATTCTATCGTAATTCCATTAATATCGGTCTTCCGATAATAGAATGTCCTGAGGCTGCACGTGAGATAAATGACGGTGACGAGATATCGGTAGATTTCGACAGCGGTAAGATCAAAGATTTAACCACAGGCAGGGAATATACCGGCCAGGCATTTCCGCCTTTTATGCAGAAGATAATAAGCGCGGGAGGACTTGTTAACTACGTTAATAGCAGATAGATATGGGATATATAGTATTTTTCATTCTAATTGCATTATTGATCAAGAAAGGTCTGATCAATGGTAAGGGCTTTAGCGATCTGGCTAAGATCTTCGGAGGTATAGCTGTGCTCATACTTATCTTATCTTTGCTTATGTCGCCTGTGTTCTGGGGAATCCTCGCTTTCGTTGTGCTGGGAGTGATCATCGCGATCATATCGCTTACGATGAAGTATTCCGGTGAAAAACGTGAAGAGATGTACGGCTGGAACAGCGAGGAATATCAGGCTAAATACGCTGAAGCGGTCAAGATGTTCAAGCAGATGTACCGTGAGCAGCGCGGTCCTGAATTTGCCAAGATGAATGTAACTGAGCAGAAGGTTCAGGAACTCAAGGAAGAGAAGATGGCCAGGGAAGCTGCCGGTAAATACGTTGATGAGGAATTCACGAAGAAATACGGCACCGATAAAGCAGCTAATATGGCTCAGAACGCTGCAAAAAGGGGAACTGCTGGTGCCCCGCAGGGTACACCAAACGGATGGATTGCACCTAATCAGGCTCAGTACGCCAATCAGAACGGATGGGTACCTCCGAGTCAGGCAGGAAGAGCAGCTCAGGGTCAGACCGGTCCGGGCATACCATATCACTATGCAAATCAGCCTAATACCAGACAGGGTGCCGGCCAGGGTGTTGCATATGCCGCCCAGGGGTCTGCAGCGCAGGCACAGGCTCTCAGGTCACAGCAGAAGGCTCTTAAGAGTTCCATTTTACCTAAATCTGCCGTAAGAAGACATAAGATAGTCAGGAAATTCAACGAACAGTACAATCTCTTCCTTACTGAGGAGCAGATCAAAAGGATAGTGGATGCATCTTATATGTCGGTAGCATGGAAGACGGAAGTTGAAGCCATGTCGCTTAAATATGATTCGGTGTATCAGTGGCTTACGGGCGATACTGCATATCTGAGGGCTTATCTTAAGGTATTCGGCGTTCAGGACGTTACAAGTGACTTTAAGCAGCAGATGCAGATAGTGATGGACTCGTTTGAGGAGATATTTGATTATTCAGATACTATTTCCGGGCTGTCGCTGGAGCGCAGGATCGAGATGATCAACTCAAAGTTCCTTACGAACTTTGATGATATCACCTATATGATCGCCTACAGATATCTTGAATCATTGGGACTTCATCATGATCTGGGCGAGACCCAGCTTAATAAGATTGACGGGTCGCTTGACGATCTTATGGCAAAATATGACAATATGTCTACGGAAGGCGTGAACGAAGCTTTATCGCAGGTTGCGCCGCCACAGGGTACAGGTTCGGGGGCAACCTGATCAGAGTGTGATACCTCTGATCGGACCGGTGGTTTCGTATGGGGTTATATAAGGAGGTATTTAATGAAAGATTTTTCAGGTTATATGCATGGCGTTAATCTCGGTGGCTGGCTTTCACAGTGTGATCATACGAAAGAACGATATGATACATTTATTACCGAAAAGGATATCGAGACGATAAAATCCTGGGGTATGGATCATATAAGGGTTCCCGTGGATTATGATCTGGTAGAAGATAAAGAAGGAAATTATAAGGAAGACGGTTTCGGATACATCGAAAAGGCAATAGACTGGGCAGGTAAATATGGTCTGAACATGGTTCTTGATCTCCATAAAACCTTTGGCTACAGCTTTGATGACGGTGAGAAGGAAGCCGGCTTTTTTGATAATGAGAAGTATCAGGAGAGATTCTACAGACTGTGGGAGCAGTTCGCAAACAGATTCGGGAAATATTCCGACAGGCTGTGCTTTGAACTTCTTAATGAAGTGACGGCAAAGGAATACTGTGAGAGATGGAACCGTATTCTTACGGAATGCATCAAACGCATCCGTGTTATATCACCGGACATTAAGATCCTTACAGGCGGTTATTATAACAACAGCATTATGGCGCTTAAGGATCTGTGCGACCCCTATGATGAGAATATAGTATATAATTTCCACTGCTATGAGCCGCTGATCTTTACTCACCAGGGCGCAGGCTGGATACCCACAATGGATAAGTCATTCAGGATGCCTTTTGAATTGACATATGGCGAATATGCGACATATATTAAGGAACAGCTTGGTTTTGAATCCGAAGAGATTGATTCATTCCCTAAGGATCAGGTTATGGGGGCAGAGTATTTTGAACTCTATTTCAGGGAAGCCATACGTGTGGCAGAAGAGAGAAATGTTTCGCTCTATTGCGGTGAATATGGAGTGATAGAACTGGCGGATCCTGAAGATGCTTATAAATGGTACAGCCTTATATCTGCCTGTTTCAACAAATACGGCATAGGCCGTGCGGCGTGGAGTTATAAGGAAATGGATTTCGCGCTTAATGTTCCCGAAATGGAAAAAGTCAGGCAGAAACTGTGATCATAACGGAGGATAACATATGTTACGCAAAAAGATCACGACTGTAGTCGCACTTGTAATGGCATTTGATCTTACTTTGATCTCGGGTTGCGGCTCTTCTGCTCCTGTTGATACGGGAAGCGGAACAGAAGCGCAGGCTGATACTCAGACTGTATCGGATCAGCCGGAGTCTGGCGAAGCAGATAATAAATCTGACGACAGATCGGCGGCAGATACGACCGCGTCCGATAGCGGATCAACTGAAGTGGCTGAGGATAATTCGGCAGATAATACTTCCGCTGATACCGGAGCCGATACAGGCTCAGGCGAGGAGAGTACGGACAATACAAAGCTTTCGGAGGGGATCACTATGCCGAAACTTTTTATACCTGACTTAAAGGTTCATGAGATGGAAGCCCTTGCATTTGTGAAGGATATGGGAGTCGGATTTAATCTGGGTAACACCTTTGATGCCTATTTGGATCCCACGCCTGCAGACGAGATGTCAACAGAGACCTGCTGGCACGGAACCTATACCACCAAAGAGATGATCGAGGACATCCACGAATACGGTTTCGATACTATCAGAATACCGGTTTCATGGCATAATCACGTGGATGGTGACGCTAACATATCGGCTCAGTGGCTGGACAGGGTAAATGAAGTGGTTGACTGGGCTTATGATGAAGGTATGTACGTTATCATCAATATCCATCACGATAACCATCTTGAAGCTGAAGGACTTTATCCCGATAAGGCCCATCTGGATAAGTCAAAGAAATATGTAAGCAGGGTATGGGAACAGTTATCTGACAGATTTAAGGACTATGATGAGCATCTGATATTCGAAGCGATGAATGAACCCAGACTGGTTGGAACGGATCATGAGTGGTATTTCGATAATGATTCTGATGAGTGCCGCGAAGCGATGGAATGCATTAATGAACTTAATCAGGTTTTTGTTGATACGGTTCGATCTTCCGGTGGTAACAATGCATCAAGATATCTTATGTGTCCGGGGTATGATGCTTCCGTGGATGGCGGAACCAATTCCTTCTTTGAACTTCCACAGGATATTGAGGGAAATGAAGCGCGGATCATGCTTTCAGTGCATGCCTATACTCCTTATAATTTCGCACTTGAATATCCGGGTGTATCAGATTTTGATGTGAATAATGCGGAACGTACGAGAGATATCAGTACTTTTATGGACAAGCTTTTCCTGAATTACGTTACGCATGGCGTTCCGGTTGTCATAGGAGAGTTCGGATGCCGTGATAAGAATGGCAATCTTCAGGACCGCGTGAATTATTCCGCATATTTTGTAGCAATGGCCAAAGCCAGGAATATAGCCTGCGTATGGTGGGATAACAATGCGTTTATGGGAGACGGCGAGCTGTTTGGTATATATAACCGAAAGGAGCCGGAGAAGTCCAATACCGATATTATAGCTGCGCTTATGGAATACAAATAAGACTATTTTGACGAAGGATCCGACGAAAGTGGGATCCTTTTCTGTTTCAATAAGAAAACTCTTAACTAAAGGAATAATACTATGAATAAGAGCTTAAAATGTTTCATATCTGTGGTTCTTACACTGACTTTGTTTTCGGTGAGTTTAATCGGTTTGTTTCCGGATGCCTGCGCTGCAAAGACTTACACAGATACCTCGGGATATGTTGAACTTGACGAACTGTATAAGGATTATTTCCGGATAGGCGTTGCTGTTCAGGCAATAGATCACTGGAACGATCCCACCGCCGAGATAGGCAATCCTGATAAAGAAGCTCTTATAGACAGATGCTTTAACAGCATGACCTTCGGGAATGAATTAAAGCCGGCATATAATTTTGATTCAAAGTCCCCAACGCTTTTTACGGTGGATCCTGCAGCTGAGGAGCTGCTTGAGTGGGCCAAAGAGCATAATATGCCTGTAAGAGGTCATACTCTGGTATGGCATTCACAGGTTAATCCCGCAATATTTGCCAAAGATTTTAATGCGCTTTCAAACGGCAAGACAACACGGGATGAAAAGGCAAAGCTGGATGAGGACTGTCTTGTTTCGAGAGATGAACTGATCAAAAGACTAAAAACCTATATTTACGGTGCTATAGAGTATACTTATGCAAACGGTTACGGTGATGTGATCTACGCCTGGGACGTGGTGAACGAGGCTGTAGATGAGAATGCTTCCGAAGGTCTTCGGGACAGCTATTGGAAACAGATAATCGGCCCTGAATACCTGTATTACTGCTTTTTGTTTGCAAGAGAAGCGTGTGTTATTTATTCGAGACAGTATGCTGATCTGTACGGAATAGATCCTTCCGACCCTGATGCGGATTATTCTGCCATAATGCCGGAACTTTTCTATAATGACTATAATGAATGGTTCTCCGCAAGAAGTACGATCACCGTAAGATTCATATCCGAGGATATCTATAATCCCGCCCGGAGTATGGTGGAGAGTGATGTTATCGATATTGACGGGGACGGGACCATACTCGGAGACGGACTTATAGACGGGATCGGAATGCAGGGGCATATTGATTCGACACAGAATATCGATGAATACACAAGAGCGCTTGAAAAATATGATGAATGCATAGGAAATGTCCATATCACGGAGCTTGATGTGGGTATTTCGGGAACAGGTGAGAAAGCCTACAACAAACAGGCTGAGTTTTATTACGATTTCTTCTCGGCACTTATGGACGAAGTTGATGACGGAGTGGGCCTTACATGTGTTACCTTCTGGGGACTTACCGATGATGCATCCTGGAGAAGAGGGGCAGATCCGCTGCTGTTTAAGAGTGATCTGAGTGCAAAAAGTGCATTTGACGCCGTTGCTGCGGCAGGCAGCAGAGCAGATTTCGAGGTTAAGCAGGTCAGTGCATCCGGAACTACTGCCGATCTTATGATAGATTTTGAGCCTGTGGATGATAAGTTAGCCGTTCCGGTACGGTTGGGTGTGACGTCAAGGGGATCGGGGCATCAATCCAAGTTAATGCTCCTGAATACGGAGAATAATACAAAAGGAGCCTCCCCGGGATACAGTGTGAAAGTCAGCAGAAGTGAATCTGATGCTACGGTGAAGATAGATATATCCGGATTTACCGGTGAGTATATCTCTCAGGAACTTTATATTAAGACAGAGGATAAGTCGGTAATCGTGGGAATAGAAGGCGACGGTGGCTCATTTGCCCTGGAAAAATATGATTCAAACGGAGGCTGGATCTGTGCATCGGGATGTTATCATATACCTGAGGAATGGAGCGGAGCAGCAATATATGTTGAGACGGATGGCATCGCAGATATATACCTGGATGATATCGCAATAAATAAACTTAAGGAAGATGATCCGAAGAGAAGTGAATGCAAAGAAGCAGACGATACAACCGGTGTCACGAGCGTAACCTCGGATGATGATCAGGGAGGAACAGGGATTGCTGCTGATGGCGGTTCGGATGAACAAGGTCAGACAGAAGGGGCAGATAACAATACCCCGGAGGGAGCAGATAGCAGCGAACCGGGGTTTTTCACACGAATTATCGATAAGATAACTGCATTTTTCAGGAATCTGTTCGGATGATACCGTTGACGGACAGAGGGGAAGTTTAAGGCATATCTGATCCAAAACAGGTCAGTTGGTCGTTTCACCATGGCTGTACAGAGCCTTATATTCGCCCGGAGTGCAGCCTTTGATCTTCTTGAAGGACCTGTTGAAGGTGGATATGCTTAAAAATCCGGACTGAAGAGCTGCCTCGGTGATCGATACCATGGGCTGGGTGAGTAACAGTTCTGCTTCCTTGATCCGACGCATTACCAGATAATCATAGAAGTTGTAACCGGAATAATCCTTGAACAGTCTTGAAAAATAGTACTTGGAGAAACCGCTGTATTCGGCAACTTCCTCCAAAGTCAGGTTGTCGGTATAATGCGAGTCGATGTAATCAAGCACATTCTGGAATCTCTGGAAATGCTTCTTGTGGGTGATGTTTGAACCGGTATCCTTAACACGGTTGGTTGCAAGAGTATATTTGGCCACGGTAGCCATGATGTATAACAGGTTCGAGAATATAGTGAATTCGTAAAAGTCGCTGAGATTAAAGAAATCACTTATCATCATGGTTATGCGCGTATATATATCATTATAGATCTCCGGAGCAGTAGAGGGCGTTATCAACATACTGCCCGTCATAAGGGACAGAATGCTGTTATATCCTCTGATCTTGCTTATGGATCCATCGCCGAAGAGGAGTATATATCTGCGTCCTGAATCCGGGGACTTGATGCTGTGGGTTTTCCCGGCAGGGATTATCAGGATCTCTCCGGGATTCAGATGATAGTCTTCCTGTTCGACCCTTACATCATAATAATTCTCTGCGGGCAGGATGATCTCAAATGCGTTATGCCAGTGTGAAGGATAATCTTCGTTCTGCTCGTTCTGCCATATGCGGATAAAGCTTTCACCGGAGAATATTCCGGTTTCTTCATTTAGTATAACTTCTCTGCCGTGCCAATCGGTATTGGTATGAGATATGTCTTTTGTACGGACTATCCTTATAGGAACAGTCTGTACGGGAGCGATATTTATTTCTGCCATATGCACCTCGTCGTCACATTTTGCGTTTTTTTAGTACAATATTGAAATCCATTTTAATACAAAAATCTTCAAAATTACAAATATTTTGCCTGTAATTATCGCTTTTTGTCAGATTGGCACAAAAATCACCTCTGTTTTTCAGATAAATAATCGCAAAAATTAAGAAACATATAGCAATATGTGATAAGCATAACAAACAAAAACGCAATAAAATTACAATTAGTGTTATCTGCGTGCTAATCATGCATATTTTTGGAGAGTGAAAATGAACAGCTTCCTTAAGAAGGTACTTATAACCATAGCTGTAGTAGCGGTATTCGTTGTGATATGCGTGCTTCTTTCGATGCGCGATGTTGAAGACTTTCATAGCAAGTATGATGGCCAGGATCTTTCAACTGATGTAGAAGGATTGGAAAGAACCGGAACCTACAGCGGATATCTTGAGGCACATAAAGGCGCATCAGCTCCCAAAGATGCCTTGATCGATGTTGATGTCTTTGGTTTCAGTGTAGATGAGGGCGATGCATCGGTTTCTACTGAAAAAGGAGAGGAATCGCTGTTTACCGACACCGGATCCAAGGTTACCTTTGATGTAGATGTTCCCGATGACGGACTTTACAGTCTCTATATAGAATATCTCATCGCTGAATCAAGAGGCGTTCCGGCTGAGAGAACAGTACTTGTTAACGGAGAGATTCCTTTTGAAGATGCAAGAAATATTTCGTTCACCAGGATCTGGACTGACGGAGGTGATGTCAGGATAGACAACCAGGGCAATCAGCTTCGTCCTGAGCAGGTTGAGATATTTGACTGGCAGTCGGCATATTTCCGTGATGACATGGGATATGTTGTTGAACCATATCAGTTCTTCTTTAATAAAGGTAAGAATACGCTTACTCTTCAGGCTGATAACGAGCCTATGTTCATTAAGAAGTTGTGTCTTTGCGGAAGCGGTGATCCGGTTAGCTATGCAGATTACCTTGCTTCCAATCCTTCGGATAATTCCAGTGCATCAGTTAAGAACTTCCTGGATATAGTACAGGGGGAGGCTTCTACGGCCAGATCAGAGTCGTCTCTGTATGCAAAATATGACAGATCATCACCCACAACCATGCCTAACAGCGTTACCAACACTGTACTAAACTATGTTGGTGGAGAGACCTGGAGGAAGAATGGTCAGTGGATCGAGTGGGATTTCGAGGTTCCCGAGGATGGATATTATAATATATGCATCAAGGGAAGACAGAATTATTCCAGAGGAAGCGTATCTTCCAGAAAAGTGTATATCGACGGAGAGATTCCTTTCGAGGATCTGAACGAGATATCCTTTGGTTACAGAAACGATTGGGAATATCTTGATCTTGCCGATAAGGAAGGTACACCATATAACTTCTATCTGACAAAGGGAACACATACAATCCGTCTTGAGGCAACTTTAGGAGGAAAGGGCAGCATCCTTAAGGATCTTGAGGATTCTACCTACAGGCTTAATCAGATCTACAGGAAGATATTGGTATATACCGGAGCCAATCCTGACCAGTATCGTGACTATCGTATAGATACCACTTATCCGGAGATCATGGACGCTATGGAACTTGAGTCCAAACGTCTGTATAAGATAGTTGATGATATGGTCGCACTTTCAGGACAGAAGGCAGATCAGATCGCCAGCGCTCAGACTGTAGCGCAGCAGCTTGAGAGATTTGGCAAGAAACCTCAAAAAATAACAACTGAATTTGTTACATTCAAGGATAATATAACTTCACTTGGTACTGCGTCTCTTAACATGAGCGATACTCAGCTCGATATCGACTATATCGTGATCAGCGGTACGGATGTTAAGCCCGAGAAGAAGCAGGCTAATTTCTTCTCCAAGCTCTGGCATGAAACGAAGTCGTTCTTTGCATCATTCTTTGTTGATTACAACTCAGTCGGTGATGTGTATGATGAAGGAACGAACGACGATATTGTTAAGGTTTGGGTGCTTACCGGACGTGATCAGGGTACTATTCTTAAGGCTATGGTTGACGATTCGTTTACTCCCAACACGGGGGTTAAGGTCAATGTTGAGATCGTCGATCCTTCCGCAGTACTTAATGCGGTTATGGCGGGAAGAGGACCTAACGTTGTACTGTCTATCGGCGCGGATCAGCCTGTCAACTATGCACTTCGTAATGCTTCCGAGGATATCACTCAGTTTGATGACTGGAAAGAAGTGCTTTCACATTATTCCGAGAGTTCTTACGAACAGTACAGACTTGACGAGCACATCTACGGTGTGCCCGAGACACAGACATTCAACGTTATGTTCTACAGGAAGGATGTCCTTGAAGAACTTGAACTGGAAGTACCTCAGACATGGCAGGAACTTATAGAAGAACTTCCCACGATCCAGGGCAACAACCTTTCGGTAGGAATACCTACCGCGGCAGGAAGTTCTACTACAGCCACCAGTTCTACTGCCATCATGTCAAATGCACCTGACTTAAGCCTTTACTTTTCGCTTCTGTTCCAGTACGGAGGTGATATGTACAACGCTGCGGGAACCAGGACTACCGTCGATACAGAGGAAGGCGTAAAAGCATTTGATGATTATGTAAGATACTTCAATGATTACGGCATTCCCACGGTTTACGATTTCGTCAGCCGTTTCAGATCCGGCGAGATGCCCATCGGTATCGCACCTTATTCGACCTACAATACCCTGATGGTATCCGCACCTGAGATCAGAGGACTCTGGGATTTTACTGTGATCCCCGGAACGGAGAGAACAGCAGCGGACGGAAGCACATATATCGACAGATCTGATTTTATAACAGGTTCCGCTACGATGATGATCTCCACTGATGATCAGGAACTCAAGCAGAAAGCCTGGGAATTCATGAAATGGTGGGCAACGCCAGATACACAGGTCAGATTCGGACGCGAGATAGAAGCGCTCCTTGGTTCCAGTGCGCGTTATGCAACAGCCAACAGGGATGCGTTCTCGAACCTTTCCTGGAGTATGGATGATATAGCGGTTCTTAACGAACAGTGGGACCAGACCAGAGGTATCAGGGAAGTTCCCGGCGGATACTTTACCGGCCGCCATATCTCCAATGCGATACGTAAGGTCATCAATGAGAAGGAAGATTCCCGTGAGACCATAATTGACTATTCGATCAAGATAGACGAAGAGATCATTAAGAAACGTACAGAGTTCGGTATGCCGGTTGAATGATGGAGAACAATATGAGTGATATGCCTGAAAAAAATAATATTGGTATAGTTAAGAAATACTTCATGGTCAGGAAGCATGATGCTTCCGTGGCATGGAAGAAGATGAAGCTCTCAAAGATGTGCTATCTGTTTCTTCTTCCCTACGCCGTGCTGTTTACCATGTTTTATGTATTCCCGGTAGTAGCTTCAATCTATTACAGTTTTACCTATTATAATATTCTGGAGAGCCCCAGATTTATAGGACTCAGCAACTATATCAGCCTTATCCTTGAAGATGACATCTTCCTACTGGGTGTGAAGAACACCTTTATGATCGCCATCATTACGGGACCTTTGGGATACATTATGTCATTCCTGTTCGCATGGCTGATCAATGAACTTCCCAGATGGGTACGTTCTGTTGCCGTTATCGTATTCTATGCACCTTCCATAGCCGGTAACTGCTATGTTATCTTCTCTGTATTCTTCAGAGGAGATGCTTACGGGTATGTGAATGCAGCCTTAATGAATATGGGTATCATCGATACGCCCAAGCTCTGGCTCATCGATCCCAAATATATGCTTCCCATATGTATGTTGGTCATTCTGTGGATGAGTCTCGGTACCGGATTTCTTTCATTCGTTGCAGGTCTTCAGGGAGTAGACAAGTCTCAGTTTGAAGCCGGATATATGGACGGTATCAAGAACCGCTGGCAGGAACTCTGGTATATCACCCTTCCGAATATGAAGCCCATGCTCATGTTTGGCGCCGTAATGTCGATAACCCAGGCGTTCGGTGTCTGCGACGTAACGATGGCACTTTGCGGATATCCCAGTACCGACTATGCCGCACGTACAATAGTAACCCACCTTTTTGACTACGGTTTCTCCAGATTCGAGATGGGTTATGCCTGCGCGATTGCCACCATACTGTTTTTGATGATGATCTTATGTAACAAAGCGATCCAGAGTTTACTTAGGAGAGTAGGAACCTGATGAGCAAAAAAAAGAAAATAGCAGAAGAAGAAAAACCATATAAAAAGCCTTTGATCAAGAAAAGGAAACCCAACCGTTCGATAGCAGGTGATATTGCTCTTTATCTGTTCCTGCTCCTGGTTGCGTTCGTTATGGCTTTTCCGATCATCTATGCGGTGAGCAGCGCCTTGAAGCCCCTGGATGAACTTTTCAAGTTCCCGCCCCGGGTTTTCGCACAGCATCCCACCACGGACAACTTCTCGGATCTGTTCGTAACTATGGGTAAATCCTGGGTTTCATTTTCGAGATACCTGTTTAATACCGTATTCATCACATTTGTGGGTACGGCAGGACATCTGATCGTGGCATCCATGGGCGCATTTGTGCTTGCCAAGTATGATTTCCCCGGTAATGCCGTTTTCTTCAAGATCGTTACCGTGGCAATGATGTTTACGGGTTATGTTACACAGATTCCCAACTATCTGATCCTGAATAAACTGGGGTGGATAGATACCTATTGGGCCATCATAATACCCGCATTTGCTTCACCCATGGGACTCTTCCTTATGAAACAGTTCATGGAAGGTCTTCCCACCTCGCTCATAGAGGCGGCGCATATCGACGGTGCCAGTGAGTGGAAGGTTTTTACCGGAATAGTAATGCCTAATGTCAAGCCTGCGTGGATGACACTTATAATCTTTTCGGTACAGGCGTTATGGAATAATAAGGCATCTACATATATTTATTCGGAGGAAAGAAAGACCCTTGTATATGCACTCCAGCAGATACAGAGCGGCGGTATCGCCAGAACGGGTCAGGGCGCGGCCGTACTGGTTGTTGTCATGATTGTTCCTATTATGATATTCGTATTCTCCGAGAGCCAGATTCTCGAAACGATGGCCAGTTCCGGACTAAAAGACTGATGAAGCCGGATATTCAGACAAAGGTAAGGTTATGGATCGATTAAGAACTGAACAAAAAGATAAGAACAAATCCGCATCGTTCTATATAAGAATGCTCGGGGCTTTTGCCTGCGCGGTAGCGGCTTTCATAATGCTTGATCCACTTGTATCTCTGGCGAGCAGCGATGAACACGGGTATACATACCGTTATGATTACTGGGAGGATGTTCAGGATTCTCCGGATGTTTATTCCGTAGATCACAGTTATACCTCCGCAGACCTTGATCTGGAACTCCAGATGAAGAGTCCCCAAGGGCTTTATACCAATGGAGAATTCCTCTATATCTGCGATACCGGCAATAACCGTATTATAGAGCTCGGTATAGACGAATCATCGGATAAGTTATATGTTACCCGCATAATCGATTCATTTACAGGCGGAGAAGGTGTCAATACATTTTCCGCACCCACAGATATCGCGATATCGGAAGCGGGCAATGTATTCATCGCCGATCAGGGAAACGCCAGGATCCTTAAACTGGACAAGGATCTGAACTATATCATGGAGTTTACCAAGCCCGACGATTCCGCACTTGACGGAGACCTGGTATTCCAGCCCTACAAGATAGCACTTGATACTGCAGAGCGTGTATATTGCGTTGCCAAGGGTATCAACAAGGGTCTGTGCAAATATGAATGCGACGGTGTGTTCTCCGGATTCATAGGCGCCCTTCCGGCTACATATAATCTCTGGGATTATCTGTGGAAGAAAGTCGCCTCCCAGGAACAGCTCCAGAGGATGACTGCTTTCGTTCCCACGGAGTACGACAATCTCTACATGGATTATGAAGGTTTCATATATGTTGTAACGGGAAATGTGAAGGAAGAGGACTTAAAGAATGGTCAGGTCAACGCGGTTCGTAAACTTAACCTTCTCGGAAACGATATCCTGGTGAGGAACGGAGATTATGATAACTACGGCGATCTGTACATGGGCGACGGCGGCGGACATCAGGGTCCATCACTGTTCTCGGATGTGACCGTTCTTGATAATGACGTATATATGTGTCTGGACAGGAACCGCGGAAGGGTCTTCGGTTATGATGATCAGGGCCGGATGATGTTTGCTTTTGGCGGAAACGGCAATGAAGATGGAAGCTTTAACTGGGCCATCGGCCTTGAACATATAGGTAATAATCTTTACGTACTTGACCAGCAGTCAGCCACACTTGTGACGTTTTCTCTGACCGAGTTCGGGGAATTGGTATTTAAAGCCATCGAGGAATTCGATCACGGTCATTATGATGAATCCGGCGCTATCTGGGAAGAAGTCATGAAATTAAACGGCAACTACGACCTTGCCTACATCGGTATCGGACGGTCCCTTCTCAGGCAGGAGAAGTACCACGAGGCGATGGAATATTTCGAAGTTAAATATGACGATGACAACTACTCTAAGGCTTACAAGCAGTATCGTAAGGAATGGGTGGAAGACCATATAGCGATAATAGTATTTATCATCCTGGTACTTTTCCTTGTACCGATGGGAATAGGAAGGATCAGGAAGATCAAACATGATATAGATACGGCTGATATTTTCTGATAACAGCCAGGTTTTTATCGAAAGGACACGGAATGAATATCGCAGCGATCAATCATAATGTAAAATTGAATAAGTACTTTTCTTCGCTGAAGTTCGCATTTTACTGTCTGACCCATCCACTTGACGGATTCTGGGATCTGACTCATGAAAAACGCGGAACATATGCTGCTGCCAATACAATATTGATCGCCACTTTGGTGGTTCGTGTCATGAAACTCAGATATACGAGCTTTCTGTTCCTGACCGTATACTGGGAGGAGATCAATATCTTTCTGTATCTGGCAAGTATTCTGTTTCCTCTTGCACTTTGGGTTATCGGCAACTGGGGGCTTACGACACTGTTTGACGGCAAAGGGAAACTGGGACAGGTATATATGGCGACCTGCTACGGTCTTGTTCCCTATCCGCTCATTCAACTGCCCCTCATGCTTCTATCCAATGTCGTTACGGTTGAAGAAGGCGGATTCTATATCGTGCTCAGTGCTATCAGTCTGATATATGCTGCGATCCTGATCATCTGTGCTATGGGACAGATCCATGAGTTTTCAGGCGGTAAGAACATTCTGTTCACGATTGCCTCGCTTTTTGCAATGCTTGTAATGGTATTTATTCTGATGATCTTCTTCTCGATGATCACACAGGGTATTTCATATATTGTTTCTCTTGTCAGAGAAATGCTGTTCAGAATGTAAGCTTCAGATCAAATCGGAGATAACATGAGTAAAGACACTACTAAAGAAAAGAGAAAAATGTCTGAGAATCAGGTAGAGCGCCTTGAAGCCTTTAAAAAGGGACTTAAGGATTTTCTGATTCCCCTTATATTTATTGGCGTTGTTGCTCTTTCCGTTTTCCTTATACTCAAGTTCCAGGGAAGCGGAGATGAAGAGGAGATAATAGAGATCCGCTCTTATGACGGTGAAGAAGAGGACATCGTTCTTGAAAATGATGCCTTAAAGCTTACCATGGATTCTGTCACTACCCAGTTTAACATTCTTGTTAAGGACAGCGGCAAGGTCTGGTATTCCAATGCCCAGAATACGGATACCGACGGAATAGCACTGGCTACCGAGAGAGACAGACTTAACGCCACGATAGATCTTGTTTATTCCGATTCCGCAGGCGTTGATACTTCGCTCAACTCCTTCGGACATTCGGCAAAGAACGGAACATATGAGATCGAATATGATGATTCATCCATTACCGTAAGGTACAGTATAGGTGATCTTGAGAAGGAATATGTCATACCGCCCGTTATGACCAAGACCATATATGACAAGTTCGTCGGAAGCATGGGGGCAAGCGAGAAGGAACTTGTTAATCAGTATTACAAGAAATACGACATTAAGAAGCTGGGCAAGAAGGATAATAAGGAAGAACTCATCGAAAGATTTCCTATAATCGAATCGGAAGTCATCTATGCTTTCCGTGAAGGAACCAATGAGACTCAGAAGAAGAAACTCCAGCGTTATTTCGAAGAGGCAGGCTTTACTTATGAGGATTACCTGGAGACCAAGGAACTTGATATGGGAAGCAAGTCCACGGATAAGCCCGTGTTCAATGTGACTGTCAAATACACCTTAAGCGGGGATGAACTCCTGGTTGAAGTGCCTCTTAAAGAGATAGAGTACCGTAAGGATTATCCCATATATTCACTTTCGCCGCTTCCTTTCTTCGGTGCGGCAGGCAAGGAAGATGAAGGATTCCTGTTTGTACCCGAGGGCGGTGGAGCTCTTATAGATTTCAACAATGAGAAGACTTCGCTGAATATGTACTATGCCAATATGTATGGCTGGGATTACGGCATTTCCCGTAAAGACCTGGTTCACGATACGAGAGTATTCTTCAATACTTTCGGTGAATCGGAGGGGGATGATTCGTTCCTGTGCATAATGGATGAAGGTCGTGCCTATGCGGCAGTACGCGCGGATACGGCAGGCAAGACCAACAGTTATAACTATGTTGACGCCATCTATACGATGCTGGCCAGAGAACAATATGATGTTACCGGTCTTTCACAGGGCGAGGTTTACTCCTATCTTTGGGAACTTCCCGATGAGAAGATAACCCAGCGCTACCGCTTCATCTCATCCGGCAATTATACCGATATGGCTAAATCCTATGCAGGATACCTTAAGGATACATACAAAGACGCTTATACCCTTAAAAACGAAACAGCTGCTCCTGTATCGGTTGAGATCATAGGAGCTGTCGATAAGGTTAAGCAGATCGTCGGCGTGCCCGTATCAAGACCGCTTCCGCTTACGACATATGCAGAAGCTTCGCAGATGGTTTCCGAGCTGAAAGGCGGCGGAATGGATAATCTGTCAGTAAGACTCACGGGCTGGTGTAACGGGGGGCTTAAGCAGAAGATGCTTAAGTATATAAGACCCATAAGCAGTCTCGGCGGTAAGAGCGGATTATCGAAATTCATTGATTCTTCTAAAGCATCGGGTGTGAATCTGTATCTTGACGGCGCTACGATGTACGAAAGAGACAGCAATATATTTAACGGATTTTTCTCATTCCGTGATGCGGCAAGGTTTATCACGAAGGAGAGAGCTGTACAGCATGAATTCAGCCATATCACTTATGCTTCCAGAGAATTTACGGATCCCTATTATCTGCTCCACGCAACCGTGGCGGATAAAATGGCCGATAATCTGCAAAGCTATGCTTCCGGATACGGTGTAGGTGCATCCTTCTATGATATAGGTAAGGATATTGCTGCGGATTATTACAGAAAAGGCATAAGAACGAGACAGTCATCTCTTGATGATCAGACTGAAAGATTCAAGTCGCTGTATGAAAACGGTACACCTTTCATGACCCAGATGGGTAATGAGTATGCCGCCCTCTACAGCACCATCGTTACCGGAATGGATCTTAAGGGCAGCGAATATACCATAATCGATCATTATATCCCGTTCTATCAGATGGCTATACACGGATATGTGGATTACACCGGCGAACCTGTTAATCTCTGCGGTGATGCCGAAAGGGAGATTCTGCTCAGCGCAAGATACGGTGCGGGTCTGTCCTTCGCATTCATGAAAGCGGATGCTTTTGTGACACAGAAGACTCTGTATAGCAAGCTTTACGGTGCAAGTTACGATTCATGGAAAGACAGGGCTTTTGAGACATATAACAGGTATAATTCCGAGATGGGACATGTGTTCGGTATGGAGATGACGGGTTATGAGAACCTGACCGACGACGTTTCGGTGACCGAATATGCCGACGGAACAAAAGTCTATGTCAATACCGGATACAATGATTATGAAGCGGATGGAACCACCGTTCCCGCCCGCGATTACGTGGTGAAGTAATAAGGAGCACATCATTATGGCGAAGCAGAAAAAAAAGAAATATGTTGGATTGCAGAAAAGAAAAGCTATTTCCGGATATTTCTTTATATCACCGTTTATAATCGGTTTTCTCGTATTTATGGTCAAGCCTCTATTCCAGTCGCTCTATATGAGCTTCTGTGAGGTTCAGGTCAGCGCGGGACGGTTTGATCAGATATGGGTTGGGTTTAAGAATTATTATTTCGCTTTCAGACAGGACGCCAGTTTTCCCCAGCTTCTGACAGAGAGCGCACTTAATATGTTTGTTTATACCCTGGCCATCATGGTATTTTCCTTCTTCGTTGCTCTGATACTCAACCAGAATTTCCGCGGAAGAGCACTGGTTCGTGCCATCTTCTTCCTGCCGGTTATCCTTTCTTCCGGCGTAATGCTCGGTGTTGAGACGGATAATGCGGTAATGAGCAACATGCAGCAGGCCATTCAGGCGGGTACTTCCGGTGCCAGCATCACCGAGACGATACAGATCGTATTAAGAACCGCGGGTGTGGGTGTCAAGGCTTTTGAGAAAGTGTTCGAGATCATCGATAACATATATGATGTGGCCGTTGCATCAGGTATTCAGATCATAATATTCCTGTCGGGTCTTCAGACCATACCCAAGAGTATGTATGAAGCCGCACAGATAGAAGGATGTACGGCATGGGAGAGTCTCTGGAAGATAACTTTCCCCATGATCTCATCCATATTCCTTGTAAACTGGTTCTATACTATAGTAGATTACTGCATGAGGAGTGACAGCGCCATCATGAAGAAGATACAGGGTGTTATGATACTTCAGTTGGATTACGGTCTTACTTCAGCCATGTCCTGGATCTATTTTGTGGTTGTACTTGCATTTGTAGGCATTACTTCTGCGTTGATCTCAAGGGGGGTATACTATTATGACTAAATCCGATTCCAAACCTTCGCGTTGGAATGAATTTCGTATCAGAAATAAAAGATCAGGCGGGTATCTGCTCAGGAAGAATATCATGGGCGTCGGCGTATCCTTCGTAAGATTTATACTCCTTTTCGGTATGTGTTTTATGATACTGCAGCCTATACTTCAGAAGATCTCAGTCAGCTTCATGTCGCTGGATGATGTATATAATCCTGTGGTTGTTTCCATACCGACGGAATTCATCACTGACAATTATAAGATCGCCTACGGCGGAATGCGTTATTCGCAGGGTTTTGTAAATACCCTCGTGGTTTCAATAACGATTGCTATCGTCCAGGTTGCCATGTGTACGCTGGTAGGATACGGATTTGCCAGATTCAATTTCCCTCTTAAGAAGTTCTGGTTCGCCTGTGTTATGGCAGTGATCCTTGTTCCGCCCCAGACCATATCTACTTCCCTTTACCTGCATTTCAGATTCTTTGATATACTGGGGATCCATAAATTACTGACCGGAGAGACCATCAACCTCAGAAATTCGACTTTGCCTTACTACCTCATGAGTCTGGGATGTACGGGACTTAAGAACGGGCTGTATATATTCCTGATAAGACAGTTCTTCAGAAATGTACCGGGAGATCTGGAGGAAGCCGCATATGTTGACGGTCTCGGCACATTTAAGACATTTATCAAGATTATGCTTCCCGAAGCAAAACCAATAATCACAAGCTGCTTCCTGTTTGCTTTCGTATGGCAGTGGACCGATGTATTCTACACCAGGATGTTCCTGGGAGGAAAAGTGTTCCTGAGCACTTCCTTAAGCGGATTTGCGGATGGAATCGGTTCCTATGTGGGAAATGCTTCCGGAGCCGGCGCACCTGTCCAGCTTCCACCTGCGCAGGTCGACCAGCTGCTGTCAACGGCTATCCTGCTTGTGATCGCTCCCCTCATCATACTTTACCTGTTTGCACAGAGAGCATTTGTTGAGAGCATCAGCAGCACGGGTATCAAAATGTAACATGTTTTACCATCTTTTCCACAAATTTTGTATTATCCGTAATTTTGTGGTATTATCGTACATGGAAATACATCCATGTATTTCCGGACATGCACATTATCATCCGTGATAATTGTGTTGTACTTATGCTATATGCGTGTTATCTCATGATAATGCGATTATATAGAAAATGTTTATTGATTTTATATCAAAAAGGAGGAAAAAATGAAGAAGCAAATAACCAACAGAGTTGTAGCTGCCATTACCATGGCTTCCATGGTTATGTCTGCAACTGCATGCGGCGGCAGTGCTGAGCCCGCTACTCAGACTGAAGAGAAGCAGGAAGAAGTAACCCAGGAACAGCCCGCTGCAGAAACCACTGAGACTGAGCCTGCTGCTGAGACAGAAGCCGAAGCAGTGGAAGAAGAGGAAGATGTATCTCCTTACACCATCCTTAACGATCCTGCTACAGGCGCACCTTATGACCTTGGCGGTATGGAAGTTATCGTAAGAAACTGGTGGAGCCCCGAAGACGGATCTACAACAGATCCCGAGACTCAGTTCGAAGAGGATAACCTTGCATATCATGAGTGGCTTGAGGAAACCTATAACTTCACATTCAAGTATATGGGTGGCCTTGGCTGGGGTCAGGGTATTACGGATGAATTCCAGAAGTATTGTACATCAGGCGGAGATGATCAGGCTCTTCTGTTCACTCTTCCCGACGGATTCCAGGGTCCTTCGATCCTTCAGGGTCTTGCATATGACTGGGCAACCATTGATACTATCGACCTGAACGATTCCAAGTACACCAAGAACGCTATCACCGGATATGATACCATCGGCGACAAGACCTATGGTGTTCTTGCAGGTGATCCCGAGATCGGTGCAGGTCTGTACTTCAATCATCGTATTCTTGAGGAGTGCGGCATCGATCCTAACAGCATCTATGATATGGTAGACGGCGGTACATGGACATGGGATGCATTCGAGGATATGCTCAAGACTGTAGCAGCTGTTGATAAGGACGGCGACGGACAGTCAGATTACTTCGCACTTGGTAGTAACGGAATTGGCCAGACAATGACAGTTGCTGTTCTTGGTAACGGCGGTGATATCATCGGCAAAGATGCTGACGGACATTTTGTAAACAAGGCAGAGGAAGCTGCTTCTCTTGAAGCTATCGAATTTGCTTACAGGATCACCAAAGATTATTACATGACATGGCATGATCCGGCTGTTTGGGATGACTATCGCACCAACTATACAGATGGTAAGATCGCATTCCTTATCGAGGATGGTTATGCAGGACAGGCTGGTTCCTTCGTAGGTAGCTGTGCAGATGAGAACGGTTTCGTTCCCTTCCCTACCAAGGATGGTAAGAATCTCATTTCTACCGTTCACGGTAACATCATCATGATGCCCGGTTGCTACTCACCTGAGAAGGCTCGTCTCATCGCATTCGCTTATGATGCATGGGAGACACTTCCTGCAGGTTATGAAGATTACAACTCAAGAGCATCTGAGTTCAATAAGTACAATCTTGATGAGAAGGGTATCCAGACCAACTTCGATCTTCAGGATATCAACAAGATCAAGGTTACTTATGCAGGATGGGTTCCTGAACTTGAAGTTAGCAGCCCTCTTGACGGTGCTACATGGGATAACGTATTCTTCTCAATGTTCAACGGAACAGCTACAGTTTCCGAGATCATGGATAAGGTACGTGACAAGTGGGCAGGTATCCTTGACGACACCAACGCAGCACTTGATGCCATCTAAGATCTTTTATCTGTAGATAACTGATATGAACTTATGAATCCCTGCAGGTCTCTACGGGTCTGCAGGGATTTTTAAAGAAAGCAGGTGAATATGACATCTGTAAGATTCCATTTACCGGGACTCAGATATAATTTCCCACTTAATATGATATGGGTGAGCATGCTTCAAAAGCAGCCCGATTATTTTATCGATGGTCTTGAGATTGCATCCTTTTTTGGATGTTTTCCCTTTGCGCTCTGGAACGGGGGAAGGGAGATAGATCCTGGAGACCAGTGTGATGCGGGTTTTATAGTAAATACCATCAAA
>JAEEGI010007590.1_pt1 | contig 24267 bp, 21 predicted proteins | sample 8958751 | NCBI WGS metagenome assembly JAEEGI01 (sample SAMN16246545, study PRJNA631951) | gut metagenome | biome: gut microbiome; feature: rumen; material: KS-attached | host: Bos | place: Iran: Karaj | collected 2018-10
GCCATGAGGTCCTGCTGCATGGATTTTTTATCATCGGCCGACAGGAAACCGCGGAGGGAGAACTCCACGCATGCCCTGACGTTACGCTCCGGATGCATTATGCTCATTCGGCCGGTAAGGCGCTTGATTGCATCGATGTTGAGACCGTGGCGGCTTATTACATCCGTTGCGGCCTGGATCTGGGCTGCGCTGAGGCTTCTGCCGATGATGGTAAGGATGTAGCGGTTCCTCCCCTGCCTTCCGGCCCAGGCCTCGTAATCATCGTCCGAAATGGGAGAGAAGCCGATGCTGATGTTTCCAAGCTCCGTGGTCTTGAAAAGGAGTTCCTTCATCACCTGCCCGGAATGCGCCTCATCTATCCTGATGAGGATACCCATGGACAGCGTATTGTGTATAACAGCCTGGCCAAGGTCCAGGATCTGGGCATCGTACTTTGCCAAAATGGCCATAATTGATGCCGTGAGTCCTATACGGTCCTTGCCGGAAATGCGTATTAGTATCTGTTCTTCTTTCATATTATGCAAAAATAATAAAAAAACAGTAAATTTGTAAGTTATTTGAAAGACCGATGACGCTTCTTATAGTATACTTGCTTCTGACCATGGGAATTTCCTTCCTGTGCTCGCTGTTGGAGTCAGTGCTCATGTCCACTCCTATTTCATATATCCAGATGAAAGAGGAGGAAGGAGACAAGAACGCGCCGCTGTTCTCGAAGATGAAGGACGATCCGGACCGTCCCCTTTCCGCCATCCTGTCCCTCAACACCATAGCCAACACCCTTGGTGCAGCGGCGGTGGGCCATCAGGCCACGCTCCTTACCGGCGAATACTGGTTTGGTATAATAAGCGCGGTGATGACCCTTCTCATCCTGGTCTTTTCGGAAATCTTCCCCAAATCCATCGGCACATCCCATTGGAAAGACCTTATGTGGCTGTGCAGGGTGATGAATTTCCTGGTATACCTGCTCTACCCTATTGTCTGGATCATAGAGAAGCTCCATAATTCCATCAACGATGAAGACCCGGACACCGGAATTTCCCGCGAAGAGGTATCGGCCCTGGCCAATATCGGAGAGGAAGAAGGCGTGCTGGACAACAACGAGAACAAGGTAATCCAGAATATAATCAAGCTGGACGACATCAAGGCATACGACGTCATGACTCCCCGCGTAGTGGCGGCAATCGCCCCTGAGAGCATGACCCTCAAGCAGTTCTACAAACAGGAGGAACTGTCACACAACTCCCGCATCCCCGTATACGCAGACTCCCCGGAATTCATCACCGGCTACATCCTCCGCTACGACGCTCTGGAGAACCTGGCGGAAGACAAATTCGACATGCGCCTTAAATCCATCAAGCGCAAGATTGCCGCCTTCCACGAAGAAACCACCGTCTCCGACATCTGGGAAAGCCTCCTCAAGACCAAGGACCAGATTGCCTGCATCATTGACGATTACGGCTGCTTCCAGGGCATAATAACGCTGGAAGACATCATGGAGACCATCCTGGGCATGGAAATCATCGACGAGAACGACACCATCACGGACATGCAGCAGTATGCCCGCGAACGCTGGCTCAAACGCAAGAACCAGTACAAGCAGATTGTCCTCCCGGAGGAACCGGAAGAGGATGAGTAGAATCTTCTTTAACCCCCTTACAGGGCTGTACTACCGTATTGTAGCAAGGCGGAAACCCCGCCGTGCAACCGTGAATCCGGAAGTGGAAAAACTCCGTGCAGAGGCAAAACAAAGCCTTCCTACCAGACTCAGGGAGCTGGCAGACCTTCACGGATTCCAGTACAACAGAGTATTCATTAAGAACAACATAAGCAACTGGGGCAGCTGCTCATCGAAAGGCAATATAAACCTGAATCTACGCCTTGTAACCCTTCCGGAAGAACTCCGGGACTATGTTATCCTGCATGAGCTCTGCCACCTCAAGTACCTGAACCATGGCAAGGATTTCCACGCCCTTCTGGAGAATGTATGCCCGGGGCACAGGGAACTGGCGAAGGAGCTTAAACAGTACAGGATAGTATGAAAAAGATTGCCATCATAGGAGCCGGAGCCGCCGGATGCTTTTGTGCCGCCAATCTCATGAAGATGGTGCCTGAGGTATCTGTAACGCTCTTTGAGGCGGGTCCGAAGCCAATGGCAAAACTGGCCATAACCGGTGGCGGACGCTGCAACCTTACCAATTCCTTTGAAGGCATCAGGTCTCTGAAAGAAGCCTATCCCCGCGGAGAGAGGGTCATGAAAAGAGCCCTCAAGGAGTTCTCCGTCCAGGATACGCTGGAGTGGTTCACCGCAGCAGGTGTTCCCTTTACCCTGCAGGAAGACCATTGCTATTTCCCCGTATCGCAGGATGCCATGGACGTTGTCCGCTGCCTTCAGCGCCAGATGAAAGGGGCACAGCTGCAAGTGAACAGCCGTGTTGCCTCAGTCGGAGAGTTGTTTGGCCGGTTCGACTATGTTGTTGTCACTACCGGAGGCGCCTCTAAAGGGTTTCCAATATTTGAAGGGCTGGATATAGAGACCGTCCCGCCAGTTCCGTCGCTCTTTACCTTCAATATAAAAGACAAGGCGCTGACATCCCTTATGGGACTGGTTGTGGACGCCTCTGCAAGCATCCCCGGCAGCGGTTTCAAGGCCGATGGCCCTCTTCTCATTACCGACTGGGGCCTCAGCGGCCCGGCAGTGCTGAAGCTCAGTTCATACGCCGCCAGATATTTGAGTGAGTGCGGCTATAAAGCTCCTCTTAACATCAACTGGATAGGTTGTAGCGAAGCACAGGCAAGGGAAACACTTGCCGGCTTATCCAGAGAAAACACGGCCAAAATGGTCATTTCTACACATCTCCTGCCGTCCAGGCTATGGGAGCATATAGTGCTCAAGGCGGGTCTCAGGAGAGACATCCGCTGGGGCGAGCTTGGCTCCAAAGGCATGAACAAACTGGTGGCGACGCTTGTCACTGACAATTATTTAATAGAAGGAAAGAGCAAATTCCGCGAAGAATTTGTAACTTGCGGTGGTGTTTCACTTGATGCCGTGGAACTTGGAACCCTTCAGAGCAAAAAGTATCCCGGCCTCTACTTTGCCGGAGAAGTGCTTGACATAGACGCCATTACAGGCGGGTTCAACCTTCAGGCAGCATGGAGCACCGGATATGTAGTGGCCAAATCCATAGTTAAGAGCCTATGAACCTGTATCTTGCCATAGCACTTGCTGCCGTACTGGCTGCACTTGTAACTTTCCTTATTACCTTCATATCCATGAAGGGCAAGGAGAACCGCATAGAGAACCAGCTCATCGCCGCCAAAGAGGAACTCCGCAGCGCAGAGAAACTGCAGCAGATGCAGCAGGAATCCTTCCAGAAGCAGCTGGAAGCCGTCCGCGGCCAGCTCACCGCAGAAACGGAAAAACTCCTAAAACAAAGGGAAGATGCCCTCCAGAAGAAGGCGGAGGAGACCTTCACCAGCATTACCGGCAACCTTAACAAGGACATAAAGGCAATGCAGGAGGCCTTCGACGCCCAGAAACGTACCCAGACAGAAGGCAATGCCACCCTCAAAACCGTTGTGGAACAGGCCGTCAAGCATCTGCAGGAGCAGACTTCCAGCATAGGCACAAAGGCCGATAACCTTGCCCAGGCCCTTAAAGGCCAGAACAAGATGGCCGGAACCTGGGGAGAGATAATCCTTTACAACATGCTCATCGCAGAGGGTATGGTGGAAGGAAGGGATTTCGACAAGGAAGAAACCCTCAGGGACAGCCTTGGCGGCATAGTCCTCAACGAGGACAGCGGCAAGCGCATGCGCCCGGACTACATCCTCCACTACCCGGACAAAACGGAGGTCATCGTGGATTCCAAGGTATCCCTGGACGCCCTCTCGGACTGGCTGGCCGCAGAAGATCCCGCCGTCAAGGACGATGCCGCCAGGCGCAACCTTGCCGCAATCAGGGAACAGATAAAGAGCCTTTCTACAAAGCGCTACCAGTCCTACATCCGCGACGGATACAAGACCCTGGACTATGTGATCATGTTCATTCCTTCCTACGGAGCGCTGCAACTTGCAAAGAGCCTGGTTCCCAACATATTCAACGAGGCCTACCAGCAGGGCGTGCTCCTAACCACGGAAGAGACCCTCATGCCCTTCCTCAGGATGATCCGCATTGCCTGGACAAATTACGACCAGGCCCGTAACCAGGAAAAGATAATCAAGGCCGCCCAGACCATGATAGACCGCGTCTACGACTTCTCAAAGGCCCATGCAGCCATGGGATCAAAGCTCAAGGATGCCATGGAGGAATACGACAAGGTAAGCGCCAAAATAAGCGATTCCGGCAACTCTATCATAACGTCGGCAAAGCAGCTTCTAAAACTTGGAGTTCCCAAGAATCCCAAGAAACCTATAGAAGAATAAACGGGATTCCCGCGTTCCTGGCAAATTCACTGTCGTAATGGCTGTCACCCGCCATTACGGCTTTTCTTATATCCGGGAACAGCTCCCGGGCCTCACGGTACATTCCAGGATTGGGCTTGCGGCGGGGGTCGTCGTCACTCATGGCTGTGCAAGTAAGGATGGCGTCTATGCGGCCTCCGGCAGCCTGTACTAGGCCAAGAAGGTGCTTGTGCACCGCTGCTAGGTCTGCGTCGGTCATGACGCCCTTTCCCACTCCCCTCTGGTTTGTGACGATGATGATGTGGCGGAATCTGGCAGCCCAGAGGGGCATCTGCTCAAGGATGCCGGGAAGCATCACAAGCTGCTCAGGCCTGCGCACATAGTCTCCCACTATTCGGACATTCAGGGTTCCGTCCCTGTCCAGAATGAGGGTATCGGCATCTGCAGCCAGTATCCTCCAGGAGAAGTCCAACACCTTCCTGTACAGGGGAAGCTGTGTCTGAGCCAGGGAATAATCCTCCGGAACACCTATGTCCAGAAAAAAGCAGTCCGATATCCATCCCCTCACCTCTCCCCTGGCACACATGGGTTCAAGGACCTCTTTTTCAAAGGAGAACTTGTCCGGGAAAGAGCTGAGGTCCAGGCCATTGACGGCATAAACTCCGCCATTTATAAGGCCTTCATCAACATGGGCCTTTTCATGAAAGGCGGTAATGGTTCCGTCAGCACCAAGGTCTACTGCCCCATACCGGTCGAAGTCTTTCATGGGCTTAAGCGCCACTGTCAGCGGGCCGTCAAAAGGCATGGCATCCAGATCTGCGGGAAAGAAAGTATCCCCGTTCACAACCACAACCTTGCGCTCACGGCATTTGGAAAGGGCATATTTGATGGCTCCGCCGGTTCCCAAAGGCTCATTTTCAACTGCATAATCCACTTCAAAAGGGAAAGAGCGGGAGGAAATCCAGTTTACGATATCGTCTTTCAAATACCCTACAGAGAGGATTACACGGCTTACATCATAGCGGCCAAGCCATTCCAGCACATATGAGAGGAAAGGCTCACCGTCTATGGGAGCCATGCATTTAGGAAGGTCTTTCACTACGGAGCGAAGACGAGTCCCAAGGCCTCCGGCAAGAACTACAGCTTCCATGACACTGCGCCTTCGTGAGTGAACTGGAAAGGCATCACCTTGCCTGGAAGGGCAGACAGGGCATTGCTCACGGCAACCCTCTTCTCCGGAGGAACCATAAGCATTATGAACCCTCCGCCACCTGCGCCGGATACCTTTCCGGAGATAGCACCTGCACCGATGGCCGTGTCAAAGGCTTCCTGAATCATTGGATTCGTTATGGCCCCGGCCATCTTCTTCTTGTCCTCCCAGGCCGATCCGATTATCTCTGCAAACCTTGCCATATCTCCCTGGAGGAGTGCCAGCTTCATGTCCACGGTACTCTGCTTTATACGGTGCATTGCTTCTATGGCCACGGAATTGCCGGATTTTGCGGCTTTCTGCTGCTCGCTTATGATTGCAGCACCGTCACGGCTGCGACCGGTGAAAAAGAGCAGCATGGAGCCTTCCAGTTCCCTCACTATCCAGTCTTTGACTCTTAGGGGATTCACAATGACCATGTCCGTCGTAAGGAATTCCATGAAGTTGAATCCGCCAAAAGCGGCAGCGTACTGGTCCTGCTTGCCGCCGGCAAGGAGAAGGTCCTTGCGCTCTATCTCGTAGGCAAGGCGGGCTAGCTCATAGTCCCCCAGCGGCACACCCATCCACTCAGCAAAGCACTTGAGGATGCATACCACCATTGTGGACGATGTTCCCAGGCCGGAACCTGCAGGAGCATCGTTGTAGGTGGTAATCTCAAACCCGCCGGGAAGAGGGCCGAAGTCCCTTGCCACACGGTTTGCAACCCCGTCTACCAGAAGGGCTCCGCTGCATATTGGGCCTGTCCCAAACGGTACCTCCGTGCAGACTCCGGCATCGGCGGCATTCACCCGCACTACAGGCAGATTAAGGGTCTTTATGGTACAATACGCATAGAGGTTTATGGTGGCGTTAAGTACATTGCCGCCGAACATGTCGCTGTAGGGCGACACGTCTGTGCCGCCGCCGGCGAGGCCTAGCCTCAGGGGTGCTTTTGCTCTAATTACCATTATGCCAGAATTGCGTCTGCAAGTGCCTCAAGGGCAGGGATATCGGCAGGAGTCATGCGGCTTCGGATGGTAACCATATTGCCAACCTCCGTGACTTCCTTCATCTGGGAGAACATATCTCTCATGACTTTTCCGGCCGTGGGGCCCCAGGTGCCGTTTTCTATAAGGGCTATCTTTCTCTTCTGCCATGCCTTCATCTGGAGGGTATGGAGGAAATTGTATGCAGGGGTGAAAAGACCGGCATCGTAGGAGCTGGCGCAAAGGACCATGCGGCCGTAGCGGAAGGCGTCTTCCACGGCCTCGGCCATGTCGTCACGGCAGAGATCGCTCACTGCAACTTTGGGGCAGCCCTTGGCTTTGAGGATATCGGCAAGCTTCTGAGCAGCCTCTGCGGTGCCTCCGTGGATTGATGCATAGGCCACGAATACGCCCTCGGTTTCAACGCCGTAGGAGCTCCAGGTATTGTATAGGTCCAGATAGGGCTTGAGGTCTCCCCTCAGGATTGGGCCGTGAAGAGGGGCGATAACTGAAGGAGCCGCAGCGGCCGCCTTCTTAAGAAGTGCCTGAACCTGAGGGCCGTACTTTCCGCAGATGTTGAAGTAGTAGCGGCGGGCTTCGCAGGCCCAGTCATCGTCCTCATCAATAAAGTACCCGCACTTGCCCAGAGAACCGAACTTCCCAAAGGCATCGGCGCTGAAAAGAACTGTGTCATAGACGCTTACCATCACCTCCGGCCAGTGGACCATGGGGGCGGAGAAGAACTTGAGACTCCCCTTTCCAAGGTCTATCGAGTCTCCTTCCTTGACTGCCTGTGTCCTGAAAGCCACCCCGGGAGCAAACTGGGACAGGTATTTGAGCCCCATGGCGCTTGCAACTACCGTCGCCTCCGGGTACTTTGCCGCAAATGCGGCTGCAGATCCGGAATGGTCCGGCTCTATGTGGTGCATCACAAGATAGTCCGGCGTGCGGCCGTCAAGGGCTGTATCCAGATTGGCCAGCCACTGTTCTGTCTTTGAGGCGTCAACGGAGTCCATTACGGCCACCTTGCTGTCCAGGACAATATAGGAATTATAGGCCATTCCCTCAGGAATTATGTACTGGCCTTCAAAGAGGTCGAGGTCGTTGTCGTCAACCCCCACGTAAACAATGTTGTCAATTATCTTTTTCATAGTAATATCTATTGTATAACTCCGCTTCCAATCATTTCATCTTCTGTGTACCACACGGCAAACTGCCCCGGGGAAATACCCCTCTGAGGGGCATCGAAGAGGATATAGAGACCGCTTTCCCGCATAAGGAGGGTGGCGCTCTGAAGTGGCTGGCGGTAACGTATCCGCACCCTCAGGCGGGCCGATTCTCCTTCGCGAAGGGCAAGGTCCGGCCTGACCCAGTGGATGTCCTCCCGGGCAATCCTCAGGCAGAAACGGCTGAGTCCCTTGTGATTGTGGCCCTCCCCTACATAGACTATATTCTTTTCCGTATCCGTCGCAATGACAAATACCGGATCTGCATGTCCGCCCACCCCGAGGCCCTTTCTCTGGCCGATGGTATAGAACTGCGCGCCCTCATGGCGGCCGGCGATTACTCCGTAAGGATTTGCCTTCCAGCGGGTTTTCTTAATATGGCGTTTGCCGCTGCGGTATGTCTCGGTCTCGAACTTTATATCGTAAGAAAGAGGCGTGGAGAGCATCTTGAGCTGGTCTTCCGAGAGGCCGTCAAGCCCCTGGAAAGGGCATTCCCCAAGAGGTTTGCCGTCCGATGTAAGCACCTTCTCCTCCGGCGCGTAATGAACCGTGCGGTCAAGGTCCGTCCCGGGTTTCAGGAGACTTCCAAGAAGCGTCTGCTGCTCATTGTAAAGGCCATCCTGGGCATACCAGGCATCGAATACCTCCACTATATCCCCTTCCACGGAAGCAAGTTTCTGCTTGAGGAAAGTAGGAAGGTCCACCTTCCCCACGAAGCATATGCCCTGGGAGTCTTTCTTTTCTGCCGACGGAAGGTCCGCCTCCTTTGCAATCTGCCTCACCTGCGGTTTGGTAAGATGGCCGATTGGAAACATTGCCCTGGAGAGCTGCTCCTGGCTAAGCTGGCAAAGGAAATAGCTCTGGTCCTTATTAGGGTCCGTTCCCTCCAGGATGCGATACGTCACGGCTTGACCGGGAATCTCTTCCTTCCGCACATAATGCCCCGTTGCCACAAAATCCGCCCCATACTTAAGGGCCACCTCCATGAAGGCATCGAACTTTATTTCGCGGTTACAAAGTACGTCAGGATTGGGCGTACGGCCCTTGGCATACTCGTCGAACATGTAGTCCACAACCCTCTGGCGGTACTTTGCGGAAAGGTCCACAAAGTAGAAAGGAATGCCTATCTTGCGGGCAACCATCTCTGCCACAAAGCGGTCTTCTTCCCACTCGCAGTCTCCGTGGAGAGTGCTGTCCGCGTCGTGCCAGTTCTGCATGAACATGGCAAAGACGTCGTACCCCTCCTGCTTCAGGAGGTACGCCGCCACGGAGGAATCCACCCCTCCGGAAAGCCCTACGCAGACTTTGATTTTGCTCTTGTCCATACAGAGTACAAATTTAACCAAAAACCTGATTATTTCTATACTTGTCCACCGATTTGGCGTTTTTGGTGGATATGTTGGCATTTTCAAGGGTTTGTCCACCGATTTGGCGTTTTTGGTGGACAAGTTGGCCTTTTCAGGGGTTTGTCCATCGATTTGGCGTTTTTGGTGGATGGAATGTGGGGGATGAAGGTTAAGTGAGGGAAAATGATTATATTTGTGATATGAAAATATGCATCATAGTTGCTATGGAGAGCGAGTACGCTCTTATGGCAAAGCTTTTGGAAAAGGGCGGCGTTCCGGGGCATCAGCTGGTGCTGCAGCGCTGCGGGATGGGCAAAGTCAACGCCGCAGTTGTGGCTACGGAGATGATTGCCAGGGAAAAACCTGATCTGGTTATTTCTACAGGTGTTGCCGGAGCCACTTCACCGCTGGTTCATACCGGCTCTTTTGTAGTGAGTGAAACCGTAGCATATCACGATGCATGGTACGGAGAGGGCAATGCCTACGGCCAGGTTCAGGGGCTTCCGGAAGTGTTCACTTCGCCCAAAGACCTGGTAGCCAAGGCCGCCTCGCTGGGCGCCATAGCAGGCCTTATCACCAGCGGAGACCGCTTCATAGAAACCAAAGCTGAAGTCCAGGCCATCAGGGAGCATTTTCCGGAGTCCCTTGCCGTGGATATGGAGTCCGGTGCCCTGGCGCAAACCTGCTACCTCAAAGGCGTTCCATTCATTTCCATACGCCTGATATCCGACGGAGACGACGATGCCCACATGGAAGCATACAAAAACTTCTGGCAGACCGCCGGATCAGAGAGCTTCCGCATGGTACATTCATTCCTTGAATCCATATAATAATCATATCATGAACGAAAATCCTGAAACTCCAAAAAAGAAATCCGGCTGGGGCTGGTTAGTGTGGCTTCTTGTCATCCTTCTTCTGGTAGGATGCGGCTGGGGCTATTTCAAATACCTCTGGGTATTCTCTGACGGCACAAAGACAGGAGAGCTTAACTCACTCACCTACACCGGATATATCTGGAAAACCTACGAGGGAGAGATCATCCTCAGCGGCTACGGCAGCAAGCAGAATAGCGGCAGCGTACAGTCCAAGAACTTTAAGTTCTCCGTAAAGGACCCCGAGGTAGCCCTGCAGCTTTCCAAAATGACCGGATACAGAGTTACCGTGCACTATAAGGAATACAAGGGCGCACTGCCCTGGAGAGGGTATGAGAAAGCCGTGGTAGACTTCGTGAATCCCGAGCCCGCACCCGCTTCCACCGTACACGACGAAGACGACACCCTGTTCCTATGAAAAAACTCGCATTAGTTTTCTGGACGATGCTCTCCTGCACCGTCCTTTTTGCCCAGCGCGTCATAGACACCCGTGAGGCTCACCCCGGCAAGGACCTTACCATGGAGGAAGCCATCTTCAAGGGCGTAGGCTACTGCCGAGCCCAGGCCGCATGGCTGGACAACGACACTTTCGTCATGATGAAAGGCAGCGGCGAGGCCCCGGTAAAAGGCAGCGTAAAAACCACGGTTACAGAGGCTTACAAGATGGAACCGCGGGAACGCGGAGACGGTTGGATCACCTCTCCCGCCGGCTATGCCATAAAACTGGACGGGAGTTCGCTGATAGGAAAGAAGGACGGCAGGGAGATTCCTATCGGCCTGTCCGACAATGACAACATAGTCTACGGCGGCTCCTCAATGCGGAACGAGTTCGGCTTCTCAAAGGGCTGGGAATGGTCTCCTTCCGGAAAGAGCGTCGCATTTTACAGGAAAGACCAGACCGATGTCACGGTGTTCCCCCTTCTGGACATCAACTCCCGGACTGGAAGCCTTGTTGAGCTCAAATACCCCATGAACGGCATGGCATCAGAGAAGCTCCGCATAGGCATCTACAGCTTCGAGAAAGAGAATACCGTTTGGCTGGATGTCACTGATTTCGGGGAAGACCGTTATATCACCAACCTCGCATGGAGCCCGGACGATGCTTATATCTTCGCCCAGGTAGTGGACCGTGAGCAGCACCACATGCACCTTAACAAGTATTCCGCCGCCACCGGAAGGCTTGTAAGGACCATCCTCACTGAGGAGAACGATGCCTGGATAGAGCCCCTGGACCCCGTATGGTTCCTTGGCTCACGCGGAGACGTTTTCCTCTACCGCACAGCCAACCGCGACGGCTGGCGCCACCTCTACCTGGTAGACACACTTGGCACGATACGGCATCTTCCCACCGCCAACGGAGACCTGGAGTACCTTGGTAACGACGGCACAAACGTCTTTTACACTTCAGGCGAACAGAATCCCGTAGGGAATCACCTCTTCAAGATAAGGCTCCGCATTCCTGCAAAGAAGGCCGTTGCAAAGGCATCGTTCTACAAGCCCGTAATGCTCACCAGCGGACGGGGCTGGCACAACGTGAGCCTGAACGGGGACTTCACATGGTTCCTGGACAACTGCAGCAATACAAGCACCCCTTCAACTCTGACGCTTCGTTCCACGGACGGCAAAAAGAGCCGTGAACTGTTCGCATTGGAAGACCCTCTGAAGGACTACGCCTCCTGCAAGGTAGAACTTGGCACCGTGCCTTCAGCTGACGGAGAGTTTGAGAACTACTACCGCCTCATCTACCCCAAGGACTTTGACCCCGAAAAGAAGTATCCTGTAATAGTTTACGTCTACGGCGGACCTCACAGCCAGATGGTTCAGGATGCATGGCTGGCAGAAATCCGCATGTGGGAAATGCTCATGGCCCAGCGCGGATACGTTGTGTACGTCCAGGACAACCGCGGCACCCAGAACCGCGGCCTGGCCTTTGAGCAGGCCATAAACCGTCAGTGCGGCAAAGTAGAGATGGAAGACCAGGTAGCGGGCATTAAACGCCTCATGGAGAATCCGTGGGTAGATTCTTCACGCATAGGCGTGCACGGCTGGAGCTACGGCGGATTCATGACCATATCGCTCATGACAACCTATCCGGAGATATTCAAGGTTGGCGTTGCCGGTGGCCCCGTCATTGACTGGAAATGGTACGAGATCATGTACGGAGAGCGCTACATGGACAACCCGGAAACCAATCCTGAAGGCTTTGAAAGCACCTCTCTCATAAACAAGGCAAAGAACCTCAAGGGCAAACTCCTCATCTGCCAGGGCGCCGTGGACGACACCGTGGTCTGGGAGCACAGCCTAAGCTTCATCCAGGAGTGTATAGACAACGAAATACAGGTGGACTATTTCCCCTATCCTGTTGCACAGCACAACGTCTTTGGGCGCAACAGGATCCACCTCATGGACAAGGTTACAATGTATTTTGAAGATTATCTGTAATGTATAAACTTGCTATCATAGGTGGCGGCCCCGGAGGTTATGTGGCCGCGGAAAAGGCCGCGAAGGCCGGACTGAGCGTGGTTCTGTTTGAAGCCGGAGAACTTGGCGGCGTATGCCTCAACGAAGGCTGCATCCCCACAAAGACCCTCCTTTACAGTGCAAAGATCTACGATTACGCCGCCCACGGAGACCGCTACGGCGTACTCTTCGAAGGCGCCTCCCTGGACTTCCCTGCCGTTATGAAACGTAAGGAGAAGGTGGTCAAGAAACTAGTCGGAGGCATAAAGGTAAGAATGCGCAACGCCTCAGTGGAGGTCGTAAAGGCACAGGCTTATATCAACGGCCCCTGCGAGGGCGGGTTCTCGATCACTGCCGGGGAACAGGAGTACCAGGCGGAAAAACTGCTTCTGTGCACCGGGTCATCGGCGGTGGTGCCCCCTATTCCCGGCCTTGCCGACTCCCCTGCCGTAGTCACCAACCGGGAAATCCTCCAGCTTACGGAAAAGCCTGAAAGCCTGGTGGTTATTGGCGGCGGCGTCATCGGCATGGAGTTCGCCAGTTTCTTCAATTCCATCGGCACAAAGGTGACTGTTGTGGAGATGCTGCCAAAGATTCTCGGGCCCATGGACGATGAAATATCGGCCATGCTCCAGGCGCAGTACGCCAAAAAGGGCGTGGAGCTCCACCTTAGCTGCAAGGTTACCGCCATCGAAGGGAACGAGGTTGTCTATGAGACACCGGAAGGTGAGACTTGCCGCGCATCCGGAGACAGGATACTCCTTTCCGTCGGCCGCCGTCCAAACCTCAAGGGATACGGCCTGGAGAACCTTGGAGTGGCCTGCGGACGCGGAATCGAGGTCGATACGCATATGCGTACGTCTGTACCCGGCGTATATGCCGCTGGCGATGTCACAGCGCTCTCCATGCTTGCCCACACCGCCTCCAGACAGGCAGAGGTTGCCATAAACGACATGCTTGGAAAGGACGATGAGATGAGATACGACGCCATCCCGGGAATCGTATACACCAACCCGGAAGTAGCAGGCGTGGGTGCCCTGAAGGGCGAACGCGAGCTGAAGCTTCCCATGGCCTACAGCGGCCGCTTCGTGGCGGAAAACGAGCGCGGAGAAGGTCTCTGCAAGATTATCCTTGAAGGGGAACGCGTTACAGGCGTGCACATGCTTGGAAACCCCTGCTCTGAGATTATTGCCGCAGCAGCCATAGCAATTTCCCGCGGCTGCACCGTGGAAGATTTGCTCAAGGTGGTATTCCCCCACCCTACGGTTGGAGAGATTCTGAAGGAGACGCTTGCATCAGCGGAATAGCACGGAAATATCGTCTACTCCGTCAAAAAAGTCCCTTACAGGAACGGTACAAAGGTCTTCCGCGCGAAGGCCTTTAATCTTTTCCGCAAGCTCTGAAGCAGGTTTTGAGCCGATGAAATCTCCTTCAAAAGAGACATCGGCCAGAACGCCATGCCTTATTGAATAATTGGCCGTTACGGTGCCGCAGGGGAACTTGTGAGTATTGCGGAAGTCCGTCTTTGGCGAATGGCCGTAGCGCCATTCCCAGGAGCGGAACTTGGAGGAGGCCATCTGTTCTATTTCTGCTGTTTGCTTTTGAGAGAGCGGCTCCGGAGTTTCTCCTCCAAGAGCATTGTGCAGGGCGGCCTGGAATTCCTGGATAGTGCCGTAAGGCAGATACTCCTTAAGGTTAGCAACCTTTGAGCGGACAGACTGCACGCCGGCAGCAGAGAGTTTGCTTCCAGGAGTTGAAAGCGCATTTAAGAGCGTCTCCAGATTCACATCGAACATCAGAGTTCCATGAACAAAGATGCGGCCTCCTGCAAGGCGCTTGGCATAGCCGGAGCACTTGCGGCCGTCCACCATGATGTCGTTCCTTCCGGTCAGTTCTGCCGGAGCGCCAAGACTCCGGAGGGCATCCGCAATCCTTGCCGGACCGTCCTCATAGCCAACAAAGGTGTAGTTGAGGTTGCCAAGGTCATGATAGACGGCACCGCCGCCGGATACGCGACGAACAAGTTCTATCCCGTTTGCATCAATGAAAGGCAGATTCACCTCCGCATATGCGCTCTGGTTAAGACCTATGATTACCGACGGCTTGTTCTGCCACAGATAGAATCCCTCGAAATCCGTGTTCTCAAGCACATAGCTGTCAAAGGCCATGTTGAAATGAGGGTCCAGTGATGTGTTCAGAAGGGTTTTCATATTTCCGAGAGCTCCAGCCAGCGCATTTCCGCAGCATCAAGTTCATCTTTCAGCGTTGCATATCTTGCCGATGCTTCCTGCAGTTCCTGTATACCCAGGTTGCCGCCGGAGAGTTTGGCTTCCAGTTCCGCCTTTTCCTCTTCCAGAGCCGCCAGAGTGCCCTCCAGAGCCTTCAACTCCTGATGCTCTTTCCACGAGAGCTTGCGGGGCGCCTGAGTCTTTACCTTGCTTCCAGAAATGGCTGCAGCCGCCTCCGGTTTCTGCTGCGCCTCATAGTCCTTTATGAAACTCCTGTACTCCGTGTAATTGCCTATGAAATCCTTCACCACGCCATCCCCGCAGAATACAAAGAGGTGGTCTACAAGACGGTCCAGGAAATGGCGGTCGTGGGAAACAATGACCAGCGATCCCTTGAACTCCAGCAGATACTCTTCCAGGATGTCCAGGGTGACGATGTCAAGGTCGTTGGTGGGTTCGTCCAGGATGAGGAAATTTGGCTCCTGCTTGAGGATGGTGAGAAGATACAGGCGGCGCCTTTCCCCGCCGGAGAGCCTCTCTACGGGGTTATTGAGCATGTCGTGCGTAAAGAGGAAACGGCCCAGAAGATGGGTGTCGCTTACGGTCTCAAGTACGGTCTGGCCCGGTTTGAACTGCATTCCGCTCTGGTGATAGTAGCCAATCCTCAGGGATTCTCCAAGCTGAACCACTCCTTCCATGCGGCCGCCCTGGGAAGGATCCCAGCCGCCGGTGATAAGGTTAAGGAAGGTGGTTTTGCCGGCAGCGTTACGGCCAACTATACCAATGCGCTCGTAGCGCTGGAAATTGTACGTGAAATCCCTGAGATAGCATTTCCCTTCCCACCAGAAGCTTACGCCTTTGCAGTCTATCACCTTGTTTCCAAGGTATGTGGGACCTTTTGCCTTGGTTTCAAAGAGGTCTACCTTCTTTATGGTATATGCGTCCGCGGCGCGTTCCTTAATGGCCTCAAAAGCCTGCTTGCGGTACTTGGCCTTGCCGGTACGGGCGCAGGGCGATGCATGTATCCACTCCAGTTCACGCCTGAAAACGTTCCGGACCTTCTCTGTCTCTGCATTGTAATTGTCTATGCGCTCCTGGCGCTTCTCGAGGAAATTGGTGTAGTCTCCGCGGTAGATGTAGATGTTGCCGCGGTCCATTTCCATCACCGTGTTGCAGACGCGGTCCAGAAAATAGCGGTCGTGGGTGACCATGAAAAGGGTGCAGCGGCTGTGCTTGAGGCGGTTCTCCAGAAATTCTATGGCGTCTGTGTCCAGATGGTTGGTGGGCTCGTCCATGATATAGAAATCCGCCTCCGAAGCTAGCATCTGGGTTATTGCAACGCGCTTGACTTCACCTCCGGAGAGGTCTTTCATCCGGGAGTCCGGATCCAGCCCGAACTGCGTGAGAAGCTGGTTTACGCGCCTTTCATACTCCCAGAAGTGGTCCTGGTCCAGGTGGGCTGTCCACTCCGTGGAGCTGTCCATAATCTGGGAAAGGACAGTCTTCGAAGGGTCGTAAACATAATCCTGCTCCAGAAACGCTATACGTATATCTTTAAGGAAAAGCACTTTCCCGCCGCTGTCGGAACTGTCTTTTCCGGCAAGAATCCTCAGAAGAGACGTCTTTCCAGTGCCATTGGGGGCGATGAGGGCTACCTTATCGCCCTCATTGATGTTGAACCCTATCCCCTGGAACAGCACCTTGGGGCCGTAGGATTTGGAAATGTTCTCTATCTGCAGGTAACTTGCCATAGTAATACAAAGATAACCAAAAAGATTTTGCAAATAAAAACTTTTTATCTAACTTTGCATTCCCAAAACAATGAGGGCTTAGCTCAGTTGGTTTAGAGCGCTTGCTTGACAGGCAAGAGGTCGGCAGTTCAAATCTGCCAGTCCTCACCAGAAAAAGAGTCCGTAAGGTCTCTTTTTTTTTGCATCATAACCAGATTTGAATTATATTTGTATCCCGGTTGAATCTAATCGGGATTTTTTATGTCCACAGCTATCAGGGGCGCGAACCTTCGTCATGTCGGTTCGCAGACAGATGCAAACATATACCAGCTGAGCGCACCGCAGCTGAGCAACAAGTATTTCATTATCAGTGGAGAAGGGACCCGCCGCCTGATGGCCTTCCCCGAGGTCATCGGCTTCGATTCCTACCTCGCAATGCTCCCTGAAACCATCGCCGCCCTCCGTTACCTTTTCCCTTCCGGTTCGGAGGGCGACGTCGATATACTCACCATCCTCCGCGGCGGTCTCAATTATCCAATAGAGGAAGCCTGCCACCGCGTCGGCATACGGGTAAGGGACATGCACTTCATATCCTGTGAGCGCAGGATCGAGGAGCACATTATCACCGGACTTGACATAAAGTACGAAAAACTCCGCATCACCAGGGACCGCACGCTTGTAATAGGCGATATCATTGCCACCGGAGATACCCTGAGAATGTGCCTGGACCAGGTTGTAGACCGTTTCCGCAGAAAAGGCGGCAGCATACGGAAGATTATCTTCTTCACCATCGGCGGTACGCGCGCCATACCTCTTATGGAAAGGATGGCGGAGCAGATAAGCGCCTGGTTCCCGGAGTTCGAGGGGTTCCAGTGCTTCTTCTACGAAGGCATCTTCTCCGTATATAAAGATAAAGGCGTAAGCGGGATCAACGTCCCGGACATAGACTTCGGCTGGAGTGACGGCATCGTCTCCCCGGAATTCCGCCGATATGTGATAGACAGGATTGATCCGCTCTTCGAGAAGTGCATCATCTATGACGGCGGCGCCCGCCGGTACGAGATTCCCGTCCACTTTGAGGAAGTGCTCGAATACTGGAATGGCATCCTTGAAAGGGCCGATAGTATAGACATGAAGGCCCTGGTGGCAGAGAAACTCGGCTATGAAGGCCCTCTGGATTACACATCCTGGCTGCAGGCAACAAGTCTTTCAGACCTGCCTCAGGAAGGTCTTCCTCAACTGTGGGAGAAAGAACAGGAGCTTTGCCGCAAGGCAGCCGGGCTCTCGCTCCGTACAATTGCAGAACGCAGAATAAATGAATTAACCAAAATATCCCCAAATTATGAGTAAACAGAAAGGCATTGACGCCGATTACACGTCAAAGGCGGTAGACCGCGCAGGTCGCAAGAGCAACCTCAGCATGTTCATGGTGATGCTTGGCTTCACCTTCTTCAGCGCAAGCATGTGGGTAGGACAGCAGCTTGCTGCAGGCCTCAATTTCAGCGGTTTTGTATGGGCTCTGCTCCTTGGCGGCCTCATCCTGGCAGCATACACCGGAGCCCTTGGATGGATTGGCGCAGAGAGCGGCCTGTCGCTTGACATGCTGGCTCACAGGAGTTTCGGCAAAAAAGGAAGCTGGCTTCCCAGCGCCATGATCAGTTTCACCCAGATTGGCTGGTTCGGCGTTGGCCTGGCCATGTTCGCAATCCCCGTGGCAAAGGAACTCCTTGGCCTGGAAGTTACTCCGGGCCACATGCCATGGCAGGGTTATCTCCTTGTTGCAATAGCCGGTATCCTCATGACCGGAAGCGCCTACTACGGTATCAAGAGCCTTACTATAATAAGCTACATCGCGGTTCCTGCAGTTGCCATACTTGGTACCGTGGCAATGGTAATGGCTGTCAACAAAGGAGACCTCGGACTCATCGAGCAGTTCAACCAGGGAACCAAGAGCCTTGGCATCATAGCAGGTGCAGGCCTGGTTGTGGGAAGCTTTATCTCCGGCGGTACTGCAACGCCAAACTTCACGCGCTTTGCAAAGAGCGGCAAGGTTGGCCTCTGGACAACCGTCGTGGCATTCTTCATCGGCAACAGCCTCATGTTCTGCTTCGGTGCCGTCTCCAGCATCTATGTGGGCGGTAACGATATCTTCGAGGTGATGCTTAACCTGAACCTCTTCTACCTGGCAGTCCTTGTGCTCGGCCTCAATATCTGGACCACCAACGACAACGCCCTCTACACCGGCGGCCTTGGTCTTTCAAATATCTTCGGCCTCTGCAAGAAGGCCATGGTTCTCATTTCCGGTATCATCGGAACCGTTGCGGCAGTATGGCTCTACTGGAACTTCTGCGGCTGGCTCAACGTCCTCAACTGCACCCTTCCTCCCGTTGGTATCATACTTATCCTGAGTTACTTCATGGACAGGAAAGCATACCTTGACGGCACTGTTGAGATCAAGACCGTGAACTGGTTCTCTGTTGCAGGCGTCATCCTTGGCGCAGTTGTGGCCAATCTGGTGCACTGGGGCGTTCCCGCCATCAACGGCATGGCCGTGGCAGCGGTCTGCTACATCATAGGCCGCCTGGTCCGCAAATAAGCCGTGGAGATAACATATTGATTCATAGCATTATATGCATTTACCCCTGGGTTAAAAAGGGCACACCGGGATTTTTCCGTGGGAACAAACTGTAAGCAGTTGAACAATTCACGCATATATTCTGGTTAGTCTGAAGAGGAAGAACTTTAGATCAACAATACCTCTAAGTTGAGCCCTGAACGCCTTGATTTTGGTGTTCAGGGCTTCTGCTTGTGCGTTGGTTGAGCGGTATAAAAAGAAGTTGAGTACTTCGTCTTCCCGCTGTTGGAGTGTTTCCGCGAGCACGTTAAAGTCTTCGTTCTTTACCTTGGCTACTTTTTCATACCATTCTAGTAAACTTGCTCTTGCGGACTCTTTCGTTGCGTTCTTATTGCTGAAGATAACCCTGAGCGAGTGAGTCAACCCATATACCCTTTTGATGTCCGGGTAGAGTTCAAAAAGCAGTTTTGCCCGTTGCTTCTGCCGGTCTGTCCACTTCTCAGGGGACATGGTAAGAAGGTACAGGGAACGAGCTAACAGTTCTGGTAATGTATCTCCGTTTGAAAGGCGTTCTGGAACAAACGCTTTGATTTGTGGTAGTGGTCGGTTCGCGAACCATTGGGACTTTCCCATACGGGTTCGCTTTGCTTTCTGTTTGCGCCTGAACGCTTTTCTGGCCATATTTTCGGCAGCTGTAGCTTCTCGCTTATGTAGCAATCGCAGATTATTGACTGCTTCTATAGCCATCTTCTGCATATGGAACCTGTCCAGCACCCTATCGGCCCAAGGAAAGGCCTCTTCCGCGATGGCTGCCATGCTGCTTGAGAAGTCCAATGTGATCTCGCCCACTTGCTTGCGAACGTCCTCCGGAACCTGCATAAGGGCAGATACAACGTCTTCTACCTTTGTTCCGCTGATAATGGCGGCAATACTCCCTTTTCGGCAATGGCCTTCTTTATTTGAGAGGATAGTGAACAACTCGCCGTCTTTCGTCGATGTCTCATCGATACACATATGCAGCCCGAAGTTCTCAGGAAAAAGCAAATAACGGTCTGCATGTGACCGGTCTTTCCACTGATAATATCCACTCAGGTGCTCTTTATAAACACGTTCGAGTGTGTCTCCGTCAGTCCGATAGTATTGCCCCAGCGAACGGGCCGTCACTGGGGACGTATCCAAGACGTTCTTTTAAAAAAGCCGCAAACTCTTCAGAGTAGCGGGTCCCGGTAACGGCTAGATTATACACGTTCAATACGACATTCTTTCCATTTTCGTCTAACCACCGCCTACGACGTATATGCAGGACAACTTTGTGATCCCTGATCGGGAAGTCGTTTACTAATGTCGGTTCCGTAAAGCCATTGGGACGCAATGACTGCTGGGCTTCTGTACGGTTATCAAGTTCATCCAGGTAGATATGGAGAATGCCGCCTGTATATACAATCTCCTTGGGTGATGCTTCTTCGTCTACTTTGACAATGTCAAAAAAATCCAGCATCCCATTCGGTAACAGGAAGCTGGACATAAATACATATTTTCCGAGGTCTGATTCTGTCTTTTTCATGAGTGCAAAGTTATAACTTTCTCACTCGAAAAGACTTATTCAATACATAGTTTTCCACGGATTTTTCCCGGTGAGCCTTAAAAAGCCCAGGGGTAAATGTTTAAATAGCTTAAATACAAGGAGTTACCTCCACGCAAAAAGCCTAGAGTCTGGATTTGGCGTACTCCAGCGTAAGATGGAATGTCTTCTTCCTGGAGCCAGGGGCATCGAACATGGCGTCCGACATGAGTTTTTCGCATATGCTGCGAAGGCCGCGGGCGCCAAGTTTGTTTTCTATTGACGTGTCCACAATGAGATCCAGCACCTCGGGATCTATTTCCAGCTTTATGCCGTCTATCTCGAAAAGCTTGCTGTACTGGCGCAGGATGGCGTTTTTGGGCTCCGTAAGTATTCGTTTGAGGGAATCGCGGTCCAGCTGGTCAAGGTAGGTTATGACCGGGAGACGTCCCACAATCTCCGGAATAAGGCCATAGGCCCTGAGGTCCATGGCGTCTACATACTCCAGAAGATTATCGGCAGAAATGCGCTGCTTCTCCTCCGCGGTAAAGCCAATTATCCGGGTGTTCTTCCTGAGGGCGATATGCCTTTCAATGCCCTCGAAAGCTCCTCCGCAGATAAATAGGATGTTCTGCGTGTTCACGTGCACGAACTCCTGCTCGGGGTGTTTGCGGCCGCCCTTCGGAGGGACGTTCACTATGCTGCCTTCCAGGAGCTTGAGCATTGCCTGCTGCACGCCTTCTCCGGAAACGTCGCGCGTAATGGAGGGGTTGTCGCTCTTTCGGGCAATCTTGTCAATCTCGTCAATGAAGACTATGCCCCTTTCTGCGCGGGCAAGGTCAAAATCGGCCTCCTGGAGGAGTCTTGTGAGTATACTCTCCACGTCTTCTCCCACATAGCCGGCCTCAGTGAGGACGGTGGCGTCAACAATTGTGAACGGGACGTCCAGCATCTTTGCTATGGTGCGGGCAAGGAGGGTTTTTCCGGTTCCGGTGGGGCCAACAAGGAGGATGTTGCTCTTCTCCAGCTCCACACCGTCGTCCGGCTTCTGGTCCAGGTTGTGGCTTATCCTCTTATAATGGTTGTATACCGCAACGGAAAGTACTTTCTTGGCCCTGTCCTGGCCGATGATATACTGGTCCAGATAGGCCTTTATCTCTGCCGGTTTGGGGGCTTTCCCCATAACAGGGGCCTTCCCCGGGGCACTCTTCCCTACTCCTTCGACTTCGTCCGCATACTGTGCGGCAAGGCGCGCACAGTCCGGGCAGATGTGGCCGTGAAGGCCCTGCATTAGGAACGGGACCTCGCTGTCGCTCCTGCCGCAGAACATGCAGCGGTTCTTAGGGCTGTTGCCGCCCTTGTCTTTCTTTACGGGCATATGCTCTAGCGCTGGCGCTTTTTGAGGATTTCGTCAACCATGCCATAGGCAAGGGCTTCCTCAGAGGTCATCCAATAGTCGCGCTCACCGTCGGCGGCAACCTTCTCGAAAGGCTGGCCGGTGTGGGCCGATATGATGTTGAAAAGCTCCGTACGGGTTTTCTCAATCTCCTTTGCGGCGATGAGGATTTCCGTAGCCTGGCCCTGGGCACCGCCAAGGGGCTGATGGATAAGGACCCTGGAGTGAGGAAGGGCGGAGCGCTTGCCTTTTTCGCCTGCGCAAAGGAGCACTGCTCCCATGCTGGCGGCCATGCCGGTGCATACGGTTGCAACCTCGGGCTGGACAAGCTGCATGGTGTCGTAAATTGCAAGGCCGGAGGTCACCTGCCCGCCGGGGGTGTTCAGATACATGGTGATATCGGCACCCGGATCCTGGGCGGCAAGGAACAGAAGCTGGGCCTGGATGATGTTGGCGACGTCATCGTCGATGGGAACGCCAAGGAAGATGATACGGTCCATCATGAGGCGGGAAAAAACGTCCATCTGGGCCACGTTGAGCTTTCGCTCCTCGGTGATGGTGGGGTTGATGTATCCGTCGTATATGGACGAATAACGAGAAAGGGTCATCGAACTGATGCCCCTTCCCTTCACTGCAAACTTATCAAATTCTTTCATCCTTATTTGAGTTCACGGAATTTGTCAAGTGAAATCTTCTTGTTCTGGAGAGTGACTTCCTCGCGGACGCGTGCAATTGCTGCGTTGTCCTCGCACTGCTCTTCCAGACGGTTGTACTGGTTCTTGTCCTGAAGCATGTTCTCTGCGGCTGAATCTATGAGGTTCTGGGGCATTCCGGCCATACCGTACATGGCGTACTGGTAAGTGACGAAGCTGCGTGCTGCGTTGAGAATGTCTTCACGGCTCACCTTGAGGTCGAACTTCTTCATGATGTAGCCGCGGACCATCTGCCACTTGAAGTCTTCAAGGAAGCCGGGGAATTCCTTCTCTACCTGCTCGGCGGTGAACTTGCCCTCGTTGACGGAGATGAGCCAGCGCTTGAGGAATGCCTCGGGGAGCTGGATATTGGCCTTGTCAAGGAAGTACTTGCGGACATCGGCGCCAAAGCGGTAGTTGGCATCCTGCTCGTGACCGGCCTTGATGCGCTCCACAATCTTCTCCTCGAACTGCTCCTCGGTGGTGACGGTGCCCTCGCCGAACATCTTGTCCCAGGTTTCCTGGTTGGCTTCTGCAGCGACGAAAGTCTTTACGTTGACCACGGTGAACTGGAACATGGGATCAAGTTCTGCAAGCTTAGCCTTGTCTACCTTGAGCATGGCTGCACGGTCTGTCTCGTTGGGGAAAGCGGCATTGACGTCGATGGTGAACTTCTCCCCTGCCTTCTTGCCGATGAAAGCTCCACGGGCCTCTTCAGCCACCTGCTTGATGGATACGTATACGCCCTCTGCCTTGTGGCCTTCGTTTGCGATATCGGCAACGATATAGTCTTCCTCGCCGGCCTTCTTGCCTTCCTGGAGGCTGCCGTACTGCTGGAGCATCTGCTCACGGGTGGCTTTCTTCTGGTCTGCGGTGACGTTGATGTCGTAGTAGACAATCTTATCGTCCTTGCCAACAGTGAAGTCCAGCTCCGGAGTCTGGGCGATATCGAACTTGAAAGTGAAGTCCGAACCCTCTGTCCAGGACAGCTGGGGCTGGTCCTCTGAAGGAAGGGGCTCGCCAACTACGCGGATCTTGTTGTCGTCGATGAATTTGTCAAGCTGCTCGGAGAGGATGGCGTTTACGCTCTCGTAAAGGGCCTGCTCCCCGTAAAAACGCTTGATCATGCCGATGGGGGCCATTCCCCTGCGGAAACCTTTGATGTCCGCCTTGCGCTTGTACTCGTTGAGACGCTTTTTCAGCGGCTCTGCATAATCTGCTGCTGCAATCTCTACTGTAACCTGATAATTCAGTGCATCAGGCTGTTTATTCGTTACTTTCATATATAATTGTATGGTTTATTTCAAAAGGACGGCAAAGTTACTTCTTTCTTTTGGGATAAACAACCCTTCCGTGATATAACTGCTGCAGGTAGGTCTTCAGGAGGGACTTTACCTGGTTGAGGTCGTGGATGGTAATGTCCGCTTCCTCCAGCTGGCCTGCCTTTTCCTTTGCGGCCACTATTCCTTCCACAAAACGGTCGCAGGCCTCGGGCGTGTATTCCTTGAGGGTCCTGGAGGCCGCCTCGATGGAGTCGCATATCATGAGGATGACCTGTTCCTTGCTTGTGGGTTTTGTGCCGTGATAGTAAAATGCCGATGTGTC
>JAEEGI010007595.1_pt1 | contig 24257 bp, 20 predicted proteins | sample 8958751 | NCBI WGS metagenome assembly JAEEGI01 (sample SAMN16246545, study PRJNA631951) | gut metagenome | biome: gut microbiome; feature: rumen; material: KS-attached | host: Bos | place: Iran: Karaj | collected 2018-10
AGGGGTGAAAAAAGTTTTCCTCCTTCCGTTTTCACGAAAGGAGGTGATGCCTATGACATTTTCATCGATGCCTATGGCATCCAGTTGCGCATATGAACAGCATCGAGCTGTACACATTCGCGATGGTCATCATCGCGGTGATAACGCTTGTTGTTACCATAAAGCGTAAATGAAAAAACTAACCGCCTGACAATCCACCATCCGGCGGTTAGTTTTAACCATTAGGAAGGAGGTGACCGTCGCCGGTGTTCCCTTCGGTTATTATTATACGACAAAACACACGATTTGTCAATACTTTTCTATAATGTCTGATCGTTTTCACTATTCGCCCGAACCTGCTGTCCGGGGGTTTCAATCTAGTGTTCAAAGGTCGGTGTATTTATTCGACTTCCCTTTTGCCTTTTCGACCGGATACTTCAGTTCGTTTTTCGTCATTTTGGCGTTGACAATCTCATCCTCGTCAAGTCCGAGCCTGTCCAGCATATTCCGGCAGTAGACGAGCACGTCGGCGAGTTCTTCCTTTACGTGCTCGATATCGTAACCGTCGTCGCTCCACTGAAAGCAATCAAGCAGTTCGTTTGCCTCGATCGATATCGATTTTGCCAGATTCGCAGGCGTATGGAACTGGTCCCAGTCTCTGTCGGCTGTAAACTTGCGGATACTGTTTATTGCGGTTTGTTTCATCGGTGTCTCCGTTATTTGATTATCGAACAATGTGCCCTGCAAGCTTAAAAAGGAATAGTTCATTTTCCTTGAGAGCTTTGAAGGACCGTCCGCTTGGAGTCCAGAAATTAACTTCATCCGAACCAGATTTGCTTAGCTGTTCATACCAATTACTATCAGTTACACCAACGTATATCCTCATATAATCCTCCGATATCATACCATTTTTAAAAAACCTGATACGATATTCGCTTTTAGCGACATAGTGATCCCCTTGAATAAAACTGTCCATGAATGCCTTAAGACCAATGTACTCAAGACACTCTTGAGGTCTTTCTATCTGAGTGGTATCATTCTTTTTCTTTTTGAAAAGCCTTGAAAATAAGCTCATGTTTCGTTTCTTTAACAAAAGTGCAAAAAATGCTAATCCTTATGGTTTTGACTAAATCAATACGCTTTAGTATACCACCAGATCTTTCACATTTCAAGTTTTTTCTCATTTCCGTCGCGAAAACTTCTCTTTTCAATTTTCATAAAAAGCCCTCTCCCGGGAAGGAGAAGGCTTTTTCGCATTTTCTCTAATCATATCGAGGGAAAAAATGGTGTTCCGGCGGTTAGATACTCTAATTCTCCCCAAGGAAACAATCGGTTCTCACCTTTTTCTCCAAAGAGAATTATGAGAGCGGTGTTAATCAATCATGTCTTATTATTTAACAGAATTTGAATAATATTATTGACTTTGCAAACAAATTGCGGTATAATTGGCTCGGCCATTGGCCCCGGGGGAACACCCAAACGGTATGCGGTTATCTCCTTCCTCTATAGGAAGGGGTGAAAAAAGTTTTCCTCCTTCCGTTTTCACGAAAGGAGGTGATGCCTATGACATTTTCATCGATGCCTATGGCATCCAGTTGCGCATATGAACAGCATCGAGCTGTACACATTCGCGATGGTAATCATCGCGGTGATTACGCTTGTTGTTACCATAAAGCGTAAATGAAAAAACTAACCGCCCGAGTCTCCACAATTCCGGCGGTTAGTTTTTATTAACTCGGCAACAAACTAACTCTTGACAATTGAGGAAAAATATGGTATAATAGTGTAGGTTCTCGGGAAGGAGAAAGTGCACTATGGATGAATTAAAAATTGATTATCGTAAAGCGAGCGCGGAGCAGGTATTTGCAGTAAAAAAGCAAATTGTCAGGCTATGGAAAGCGGGGAAAAAGACAGACGAGATCCGGGATATAGTGGGTATGTGTATCGACACCGTTCGCCAAACAATACACGCATATAAAGAAGGCGGCATTGAGGCGATAAGGCCACGGAAAGAAGGAAGGCCGGCCGGTTCCTGTATGTCTCTTACAAAAGATCAGAGCAAAGAGATACAGAAACTGATTATTGATAAAGATCCTGATCAAATAAAAATGCCGTTTGCCCTTTGGACCAGAAAGGCTGTCAAGGAACTCATCAAGAACAAGTACGACATGGATATGCCTATCCGAACGGTTGGGGAATATCTCAAACGCTGGGGCTTTACACCGCAGAAGCCGGAAAAGGTGTCACGTCATCAGAACACAGCGGCAGTCAATAAATGGCTTGAAGAGGAATATCCCGGTGTAAAAGAACAGGCAAAGCGTGAAGACGCCCTTATATACTGGATGGATGAGACCGCGGTACAGAATTGCAGCAATCTTGTAAGGGGATATTCTCCCAAAGGTCAGACGCCGGTATTAAAGCTGGAAACCAAAAAGATGCATATAAATATGGTTTCTGCGATAAATAACACGGGAAAGATCTTTTTCAAGATCTACAAGGAAGCAATGAACACGGATCTTCTGAAAGACTTCTGTGATAGGCTGATAAGAGATCAGAACGGAAGAAAGGTACTGCTTATCTGCGACAATCTCAGAGTGCATCACGCGTACGTATTCAGAGATTGGCTTGAGGAAAGAACCGATAAGATTGAAGTGTTTTATCTTCCGTCATATTCTCCGGAATACAATCCCGACGAATATCTGAACAACGACCTGAAGCAAAACATTGCGCTCAAGCCTCAGGCGCGGAATGTTGATGATATTCACAAATATGCCGAGGATTTTATGACGGATCTTTCAGATAAACCTGATCATGTAAAGTCATATTTCGATCACGATAAACTTAAGTCCTATAAAAACTGACTTCGCCGGTTAGTTTATTGCCGGAATAATAACCAAAGGAAGGAGGTGACCGTCGCCGGTGTTCCCTTCGGTTATTATTATACGACAAAACACACGATTTGTCAACACTTTTTTATTCCGATAAGCATACGCAGGTTTCTTTTCACGGCCGCATCATGCCTTCCCGCCGATCAGTCTCGCGATCTCTTCGATTTCTTCATCGCTCAGCATCCTCCGCCTTTTTGTGTGGACTGCCCGGTCGATGTCGTCAGGCGTTCTGAGAAGGTATTTGCTATCGACGGGACTGTTGTCCTGAAGAAGAAAAGCGTATCCTTCGACCCATATGTCGAAACCGAAATATCTGAGATACTTCGCAAGCAGGTATACCTGCCTCTTTACCTGTTTTATCGGGTTCTTGACGCTGCTTTCATAGGTGTTTCCGGCGGACGTCGTCTTGTATTTCCGCCACTCATAATCATCCTCTTCTCCTACTATATATCCGTTGTAGTTTTTTACCTCGATGATGAACACACCGAATCTGTTGACGACTACGCTGTCAAACTCTGCTGGCCTTCCGTCTGCGACGATCGAGATATTCGTAAAAAGCCGGTCGCCGTCCCGCAGGACGCGGGAGATCACCTTCGTCGCCACCGCTTCTCCCATGCGACCGGCGCGTTTGTATTCCGGTTCAAACAGCCGCCATACGCCACTGTTGGTTTCGAAGCCGCTGTCTCCCGCTCCGCCGCCTTGACCGCTCTTGTCGTCATCCTTCAGTAGAACAGCAACTATTATTACAACTGCAATGACGATAAGTATTACCGCGGCGGCTGCCACAACAACGAAGTATTTCATGCGAAACCTTTTCTGCGTTTTTTTATAATCCTCGGCAACCACAGTCCGTCATCCGGACACAGCCGTGCCGCATCGCAGCGTCTGATGCGGCTTTTTTCTTTTTTCGGGCGTCAGCCGTTCTGCTCTAAACTCTCAGACATCTCCAGCATTATCCTTGCGGTCTGGAACATGCAGCTGATCCAGAGATTCTTGCCGTTCCTGAAATCGTCGTTCATCCAGTGAGTGGGGATCATGCCGTCGGCACGCTGGACCCTCGTGATCGAATCGCAGAGGGCCTTCGCCTTTTCGAGCCATAGCTCTCCCCTGCCCGCTTTGTACATCGCGAGGAAGGTCTGTGCGATATCTGCGGCGCTGTTGTCTATCGGCACGTACCAGTCATACTGCTCCATCGCGCAGGGCGTATGCCAGAGGGAGGGATCGAAATGTGACTTGTTCCAGGGAGCCGGGGTCTTCCAGACGACGAACTGGTCCTCGAGAAAACGCGCGAGGTCGTCGGCCTCGGCCATCTTCTCTTCGTCGCCGGGGCAGTTGCGGCAGCGGTATCTGACCAGGGCGGCGGCGCAGTAGTGAGACAGGTTGTTGTAGTTCTCGGAGCAGGGGCTGTCCTCGAACTGCCCTTCCCAGTTGTAGCTTGAGAGCATCCTCTTCTCGACATACCCGACGGCGCCTTCTGCGAGCTTTTTCCAGACGACGTCGCCGGTGACCTCGCCGAGGCTCTCGAGGAAAGGCAGGATCAGTTCCATCGGTCCGCAGAAGTGGCCGTTCACCGGCTCGCCGGTGCTCAGGCGGCGTATCATGTACCAGCTGCCGTTCTCTTCGGCGTGGTCGCGGTAAAAGGCGCCGATCTTTATCGCCTCGTTGAGGTATTTTTCAACGCCGGTCGCTTTCCAGAGGCGTATGTACGCCGCCCCTACCTGCGCCGGATAGATCATCATGATCCAGTCGATCCTGGATGTCGCCTTGAGATTCGTCCTCGTTTCGGGATTCTCGCGCCAGTTGATGTAATATGTGGGAGGCAGGTGGGCGAGCGGAGCGCCGTCTCCCGGCGTGATCCCGATGAGCCAGTCGGCGGATGCCCGCGCGATCCTCATCGCGTCGACCGAGCGTTCCGGCCTGAGGCGGGAATAGTTTATCATGGCCTCGATAATCGTCGGGATCATCTTGCTGGGGTAAACGTATCTGTCGTAATCGGGGTCGGGAGTGCCGAATTCAAGCCAGTGAGTAAGGAAGCTCTGACCGAAAGCGTAGTCGTAGGCCGCGAGCACCGAGTCACGCCAGTTCCTCGCCGCGGAAGGAAGATCCGCCGGGAAGGGCGAGAGTCTGAAGAATGTCCTCGCGCCGCAGAGGGGCCAGAGAGCGCCGTCGGCGCCGAAGGGCCTGACGGTCAGTTCGACGACTCCCTCGGGAAGTTCACGCCATAGAGGCTCGAGAGACGCCGAAGCAGTCGGAGCGTCAAATGTGCGGGTCACACCGTCTGAGCCCCTGGCGAAGTATCTGTATCCGGCGCAGCCCGGCTGAGGCGCGAACTGAAAGGCGGGAACGTACATGAATTCGGTCGACTGCGGGTTCCAGAAGGGACGTCCCGGTCCTCCTCCCGCGTGGGCCGACGTCGCGGCAGAGGCGCATTCCTCCGCAGCCTGCATTGCAAATCTCGGGTCTGTCATTATTTAACTCCTGCCTTTCATCAAATTGTCTGATCACGGTTGTTTCCCGGCTGTCTCACTGAAACCGCCATAATTCGTTCTGTAGCCCATCCGTCCGAAGTATTCGTCGATGCGCCGCTTCATTTCGGCGATCTTCGCCCCGGCGACCGGGCCTTTCGTCGGCCAGTCCCAGAATTCGATCTCGCCGATCTCCGCCGTCATAGAACCGCTGTCCAGTTCTGCGTAAGTCATGATTGCACGATCCTTCCATTTCAGATAGATGCAACCGTCTTCAAAGACAATTTCTCCGTCGCCCATCGACCGATATCGCTTTTTGTCCTCACGCAATTCCTTAACGATATCCCTGTGCATTTCGGATATCCACCTGAACAGTCCCTGATCGGTATCCGGCACCAAACGGCCGCGCACTCTTTCCGGCGATTCGGCAAGCGGAAGTTTTCCTCCGAATACGAGTTTCCGGATAAGCCGTATTCCGCGGTTCTTTGCGGGATATGCCCCAAAACCTTCATAAATCTCCCTTGTGCTGTCGAAAATGCAGCGTCTGCCGCCCAGATCCACAACACAAGGAAGAAACGAACTGTTTTCTCCGTCTCCTCCGTTCCCGCTGACCAGCCTAGGCAACTCGCCCGAAAGCCTGACGTCGGTATTCTTTGCGAAAATGACGATCACCGTCGACCTGTTCAGCGGGGCTTTTTTCCTTTTTCCGTCGATGACAGGATACTTTTTCTTTCCGCTGAGCGAATCAGAACATGTCCGAGCGGAAGAGACGATCGAACTGTAAAGTTCACGGTCCAGATAGTCGGTATGATACACCGCGACAGTCTTTTCAACTGCGTATGAATAAATCGTAAGAGAAGCCCTGCTGCGAAACCTGAGAATCTCCGGAGGAGTTGCGCATCTGACAGGCTCGCCCTGCCTTCCGAACCGGGACAGTCTTCGCTCCGCTCCGGCGGCAGAAAAGGCGTCGGTAAGAACGAATCGTTCTCTCGCGACCTTATCCGCGGCAAGCCCGGCAAGAATGATATCGACACTCAACAGAAAGCCTGCGTTTCTGATCAGCCAGATCAGCCATATGACGAGCGCGGAGACAACGATCAGCACCGCCGCGATATCAGGGAATCCTTCTATGAGGCCGGAAACGGCAAAAACCGCCGCGATGACGGCAACCGGGATGAGGATCACGATCATATACAGCATAACCCTGCAAAGCCCGGGATTCCTGAGTTTGGGAATATGCATCGAAAACTCCTAAACATTCTTTTTGCTTATTATAATACTGTTTATGAAAAAAATCAAGGATAATCCGCGCTCGAGCGGCTGCCGTCCGCTTCGAGTTATACTGTTCAAACGATCCTTAATAATCATAACGCCCGCGCCGGTCAGGATTTCTCTTGACATGACGGGGTCAAACATATATAATTATTGTGATTTTGAAATTAGTCCTGCCGGGGAAAGGCTGTCCCCGGAGGAACATTGTCCGGGACGGATTCTGATGAACGGAAAAGAAATAAAAAAAGCCGTTGACGTTTCTGCCCGAGCGGGAAGCATACTGCTGAGATCGGGAGACGAGATAACCCGCGTCGAGGAAACGATCAGGCATATGATGAACGCCTTCGGGGTATCGAGATACGACATATTCACCGTGACCAACGGGATATTTCTCTCTGCAAACGCCGACGACGCCCCTGAGGGGACGGGCTGCTACACGCGCATCTGCGACGTGCCGAGAAACTCGTCCGACCTCAGCAGGGTCGACATGGTCAACACCCTCTCGCGCGACATCGAGGCGGGACGCTGCGGCATCGACGAGGCGGAAGCGCGTCTTGACATGATCGAAAACTCGAAGGGATATCACCCCGCACTGCTCTGCCTTGCCGCCGCGGTCGCGGCTGGGACCTTCAGCTGGCTTTTCGGAGGAGGGGCTGTCGACGCACTGCTCGCGGCGCTCTGCGCCGTTTGCTATTATCCTCTCGCAAGGATACTCGGCAGGACAAGGCTGTCCAAGCTGCTGACAAACGGTATCTGCGGCTGCATAATGGCTCTTCTGTCTGTTCTGTTCGTCAAAACCATTCCCGGCGTCAGCATGGACAAGGTGATAATCGGGACGATAATGCCTCTTATCCCGGGAGTCTCCTTCGTCAACTCTGTCCGGGACGTGGCTGCCGGAGATTACATATCCGGCACGGTGCGTTTCGTGGACGTTATCGTGACGGCCGGCGGCATAGCGCTCGGGGTCGGGGCGACCATCCTGATATTCAGCCGCCTCGGCGTGATATGAGGAGGCAGCAATGAGTCCGCTCGACGTGATCCTCAACATCGCCGTCTCGCTTGCCGCGACTGCCGCATTCTGCTTCCTTTTCGACATACCGAAAAGGCATGTGATATTCTGTGCGCCGCTCGGCTCGGCCGGCTGGATGCTCTACATCCTGCTCACCCCCGTCTGCGGCCAGGTCATAGCAACCTTCGCCGCCGCCTGCGCCGCGGTCCTGCTCTCAAGGATCCTCGCCGTGGTGAGAAAATGTCCCGCAAACGTTCTGATCATACCCGGGATCATCCCGCTCGTACCTGGATCGGCGATCTACTACAGCGCCTACTCTCTCGTCACAGGCGACAACGCCCAGGCAGCCTCCTACGGTCTTCTGACTCTCAAGATCGCCCTCGCCATCGTGATCGGGATACTCGTTGTATCGGCGATACCCTTCCCGAAAGCGAGATCAAAACGGCAGGTTGATACTGCCGGGCAAAACAGCATTGAAAAATAACTGTATATACCAAAACAAGAAAGGGAAAACGCGTGACTGTCCTGCCCGCAAAAAGCAGGAAAGCTCAGCCAGGGATCGAAAAATGAAAAAAATCACCTCAGTCATCCTGTCACTTCTCTTCGTCATCCTCGCCCTCTCCGCCTGCGGCACTCCCGGAGAAGAAGATGAAACTTCGACCGCTCCGTCGGCGCTGACGACCGATCGGCCCGAGGAGACCTCCCAGACGCTCGACGAATGGGGCCGAGAGATCGTCGAGGACGGGATCCCCGAAACGGTCAGATTCGACGGGAGCACACTCAACATCCTGTCGCGTTCAGATTCGGGCAACCGCTGGCAGATCGACTTCTACTCAAAAGAGGAAAACGGAACCACCCTCAACGACGCCGTCTTCCGCCGCAACGAAAGAGTGAAGAACCGGCTGGGCATCGATATCCAGGTGACCGAGAGAGACGGAAGCTACACCGTGTTCTCGTCGAACTACGCGCCCTTCATTACCGCCGCCTACCAGAGCGGCTCATCCGAACTTGACGTCGTAGGCACCTATTCGCTCTACGGAGCACAGTACGCGACCCAGGGCTATTTCGCCAACGTCCTGGATCTGTCCGCCAACCTCGATCTGTCGAAAGTATGGTGGAACGCGAATCTCGTCAACGACATGACCGTCAACGACACTCTCTATTTCCTGGTCGGCGACATGAACATCACGACGCTCACGAGGATGCTCGTGACCTTCTTCAACAAGTCGCTACTCGAATCTAAGATGCCGGATGTCGATCTCTACAAGACAGTCCTCGAAGGAAAATGGACGATCGATTATTACTCCTCTCTCGTCAAGGATCTCTACGACGACGTCAACGGCAATCAGACTGCTGACTCAGACGACAGGTTCGCGATAGTTTCGACCGCCCCGTCCGAAGCCTACGACGGCCTTGCGGTGTCGCTTGATATTCCGATCATCGTGCGCGACTCCGACGGAAAATGGACGGTGACCGACAATACCGAAAGGATCATCGAGGCGCTTACAAAGACCGCCGAGCTTTATTTCGGCGGAAACAACAATTCCTTCTTCACCGATCTGGGCACCGTCCAGGCGATCTTCGCGGCGGACCGGGCCTACTTCATGAGCATAACCCTTGACAAGGCATCCGAGAGCTATCTCGCCGGGATGACCTCCGACTTCGGGATCCTCCCCGACGTGAAGCTGAATGAGGATCAGGAAAACTATTATACCGTTCCTCAGGACGCCTTCAATCTGATCTCGGTCATGGGGAACACCGACGAGCCGGATATGGTCGCCGCGGCGCTTGCCCTCCTCTGCGCGGAATCCTACCGCGACGTGACTCCCAGATATTTTGAAGAAGTCATGAAATACCGCTATGCCCGCGACAACGAATCGAGCCAGATGCTCGACATCTGCCGCGCGGGGCTCAGGATGGACTTCGCGACAGTCAATACTCTGTCGCTGAGCGATCCCGGCAGATGGTTCCGAAACACCATGCACGCCGGCAAGGGGACCGCGGGAAATATCGCCGGAGCAAGGGTGCGCTCCTATTTCAAGGCGTTTGCAAACTCTCTTTCAACCTTTACCGAAGGATACGGATCACACTGACATGAACAACAGCATGACAAAGATCACCTATATCGGACAGGCGGGGATCATGTTTGAGAAAAACGGCGTCACCGTCATGATCGATCCCTATCTGTCCGACTCGGTAGCGGAAACGAACCCCGCGGCATACCGCAGGGTCCCGGTCGACGAGTCCCTCTTCTCCGTCCGGCCCGACATCATGATATTCACCCACTGCCACGCCGACCACTACGACCCTGCGACGGCGTCGAGATTCATTACGAGGGAAAGCCGCCTCACCGTCCTCTGCCCGACTTCGGTCTGGAAGACGGTGAGGTTCCCCGGCTCTGACAACAACTTCGTCGAGTTCAACGCCGGCACCCGCTGGACCGAGGGAGGGTTCACCTTTTCCGCGGTCCCCGCCGAGCACTCCGACCGGGACGCGATCGGAGTCGTGATCGACGACGGCGAGAGAAAATACTACCTGACGGGGGACACGCTTTACAACGAAAAGATCTTCCCCTGCCTGCCCGGTGGCATCTTCGCCCTCTTTCTCCCGGTCAACGGAGCCGGGAACAACATGAACATGACCGACGCTGCCGCCTTCGCCGAACGGACAGGAGCTGCCGTCACAGTCCCGCTGCACGTCGGAATGCTGGACGACAAGACTGCCGTAGGATTCGCCCCGAAGACCGGGCGGGTCGTGATCCCTGAGATCTACAAGGAGATAAAGCTTTGAAGGTTACCGACGTAAAATGCATCGTCGCCGACTGCTTCAGGACCAACTGGGCCTTCGTCAAGGTCTACACCGACGAGGGGATCGACGGCGTCGGAGAGGCGACTCTCGAGTATAAGGAAAAAGCCCTCTGCGGGGCTGTCGAACACATAAAGGACTATCTTGTCGGAAAGGACCCGACGCGGATCGAGGAACACTTCCAGACGATATACCGCGACGCCTACTGGCGCGGCGGTCCGGTGCTGATGTCGGCGCTCTCGGCCGTCGAGATCGCCCTGTGGGACATCCTGGGCAAGAGTCTCGGAGTACCGGTATACACACTGCTGGGAGGAAAGATGCGCGACAGCGTCCGCATCTACGCCAACGGCTGGTTCTCGGGCGCGAAAACACCAGACGAATTCGCCGCGAAGGCAAAGACGGCGCTTGAGCGCGGGGTCACCGCCCTGAAGTGGGATCCCTTCGGCAAGGCATTCATGGAGATCCCGAACGCCGACCTCGACCGCGCTCTCGAGTGCGTGGCAAAGGTGAAGGAGGCTACCGGGGGACGGGTCGATCTGCTGATCGAGGGCCACGGGAGATTCAACGTCCCTACCGCCGTCACGATCGCGAAAAAGCTTGAGGAGTTCGGCCCGATGTTCTTCGAGGAACCGGTCCCGCCCGACAACCTCGACGCACTCGCCGAGGTAAAAAGGCGCTCCCCGGTGCCGGTCTCGGCGGGAGAGAGGCTGTATTCTCTCCGCAGCTTCCGCGATCTCTTCGAGAAGCGCGCCGCCGACTACATCCAGCCCGACGTCTCTCACGCCGGCGGGATACTCGAACTGAAGAAGATCGCCGCAATGGCCGACTCCTTCTATATTCCCTTCGCGCCGCACAATCCGTCGGGGCCTGTGGCCTGCGCCGCGACCCTTCAGCTCGCCGCCTGCTGCGGCAACTTCTCGATCCTCGAGATCATGTACTCGGACGTCACCTGGAGAGGGGAGGTCTGCGACGAGAAGCTCGAATACAAAGACGGATTCATTTCCATCCCCGACAGGCCGGGCATCGGCGTGAACATCGACGAGGCGGAGTGCGCAAAGCATCCCTACAAGCCTCACACCCTGAGGCACTACCAGGGAACGCTGACAGATATCCGTCCGCCAGAGACCGCTTTCTTCTATTGATTTTTTTCGGGATAACGCAGCACAGAACGATCAGGAGTCAGGCATGGATAAAGAACTGAAAAAAGCGGTGTTCGTCACCGGCGCCCACACCGGCACCGGCTACCGTATCGCCGAAGTGTTCGCCGAACACGGCTACGACGTTTTCGTAACAAGCAGAAAGGGAGATCAGGCGCGCGCCGCGGCCGAAAAGATCGCCTCCGAAAAGGGAGTCTTCGCCCGCGGGTATGAGTGCAATATCGGGGACGAGGATCAGGTGAAGGAGATCTTTTCGGACATCGATTCGGCAGGGCGGTTCGTCTCGACCATTGTCCTCAACGCCGCCAACATGGGCTTCTACCCCGCCGATCCGGGAGCCGGACAGGATTTCTGGACGGTGCCCGTCTGGGATTTCGCCGCCGTCTTCGAGACGAATCTCGTCTGGAACTTCACGATGATAAGGCAGTCAGCCCTCAGGATGAGGGAGAACGGGGGAGGAGCCGTCGTCTTCATCAGCTCGAACACCGCCTACCGCGCCATCCCCAACCGCGCCGCCTACTGCGCCTCGAAGGGCGGGATCAATTCCCTCTCGCGGGCGCTTGCCGTCGATCTCGGGAAATACGGGATACGCAGCAACGTCGTCCTCCCCGGCACAATAAAGACCGAGCGCTGGCATCAGATGGGGAAAAAACAAATCGTCAACGGTGAACTTACGCCGATCGGAGACATATCCGATTTTGACGATATTGCCAACGCGGCGTTTTTCCTCGGTTCGGATCTCTCGAAGAACATCACCGGCAGCGAGCTCGCCGTCGACGGCGGGATGTCGGTCCAGCTCTACCCCCGGCTGCTCAACGAACTGAAAAAGAAGGAGCAGGAAAATGTATAACGACGTCTCTCTAGACACTCTCTGCGCCGCTCTGGCTTACGCCATCGGGATCGAGCCGCCCGAACACGCGGCTCCCGCGAACAAAACGCTCACGTCATATATCGACTCTGCCCTCGGCGGACGGAAGGCTGAGCGGATACTTATGTACAACCCCGACGCCGTCGCGCAGTGGATATACCGCAAATACCCCTTCTTCGTTGCCGAAGCCGCGAAACTCGGAGAGCTTGAGCTGCCGATGCGCACCGTGATGCCGTCGGTGACCCCGGTATGCTTCGGCACGATGTACACCGGCGCTCAGCCGGAGGTCCACGGCATCAGGAAATACGAAAAGCCGGTAATACGGATCGACACCCTCTGGGACGCCCTCGTCAGAGCCGGTAAAAAAGCGGCGATCGTCGCCGACAACAAATGCAGCATGGGAAAGATCTTCCTCGAGCGGGAGATCGACTACTTCCTCTACGGCACGGTGGGCGAGATCAACGCAAAAGCCGCCGAGCTTATCGCCGGGGACCGGTATGACTTTATAGCCGTCTACAACGGCAACTACGACCACTGGATGCACAAGTTCGGCCCCGAGAGTCCCGAGGCGCTCGCCGAGCTCAGGAGCAACTCCTACTCCTTCGCCACGCTCTTCGCGCTGGTAAAAAAGTACTGGGCGGGACACGACAGCCTTGTCGGCTTTGCGATGGACCACGGCTGCCACGAGATCGACGGCGGAAGCGGCTCCCACGGCCTCGACATGGAGGAGGACCTCAATATTCTGCATCTGTATACGGCCATCCCGGGGACGACACCGGAAACATCTTCTCTCTCCTGATGGCATCATAAGCCAAATAGATTCCGCAAGACGGAGCCGCCGTGCTCCGTGGATGCGGGATCTTTTTTTGGCGGTCACATGATCCCGCCTTTTTTTACGTATTCGCTGGGAGACATTGAAAAAGTCGCCCGGAAGACTCTGGAAAAATAATAGCCGCTTGAATATCCTAGGGAATAGGCGACCTCACCCACCGACATCCCGGTCGAGCGGAGCAGATCGAGGGCCCGGCGCATTCTCACCGAATTAACATATTCCGAGACCGTCGTCCCCAGATGCGTCCGGAAAAGGCGCATGATATACTGCTTTGAGTAGCCGAATCTCTCTGACAGCGCCGACAGCGACAGCTCGCCAGATATGTTGTCGCGCACGTAGGCCGTCATCCTGATAAGCGCCGCGGGATATTCCGAAAAGCCGGACAGCCGCGCCGCTCCGGCCGCCGATAGGGATATCAGGAGTCCCATAAAGACATTCGCGGTCCTGAATCTGTCAAGCTCATATGTTCCGTTACGGGTCTCGTCGATGCGGGCGAACCTGTAGCGGATCTTTTCTTCCTCATCCCCTGTATCGATCAATGCGGGGATATAAAGAGTATCCGGACGCGGATCCGGCCAGTTCCGCGCGAGGCGGGAAGCAAGCTGGCTCTTCTTCAGACGGGTCATTTCTTCTGCGACCTCATCTTCGCCGGCCGCTTCCGCCGGTGAGGCGAGCGCGAAATGGATGTAGCTGAATTCGCAGTCGTCTGTGACCGTCACGCGGTAGGCGCTCCCCGCCGGGATCATATGGCATCCGCCGCCCGAAACGCTGTAGCTCCTCCCGTCCTCAAAATCGTATCTGAAGGAACCCGAGCGAATATATAGAAGGATATTCTCCCTGTGACGGTAGCTGTCGCTCCATCCGGCCCGGTATCTGATATGCCCGACCAGACTCACTTCGGGTTCCGGACTGATCCTCAGTCTGTAAAACATCTTTTCTCCTGTTTCATCCTGTGCAAATAAGGTAAGCTGTGGTGAATTGACTGTATACCGCAGAAAATGATATAATTAATTATGAAGAGATTGCTCTATTATTATATCATCTCCCGCCGACAGTTGCAATGACGGGACGGAAAAAAGTAAAGAATAATGCAAATGAGGAGGCAAAATGACGAACGAACTCAGATTCGCGCCGGGCTGCGACGCCTCAAGAGTCGCCTGGACCTGCGCCGGGACGCCGCTCTCGAACCGTGAGACCGCCGACTTCTGGCGTGTGATGGCGGACGACGGCTATTACATTGAGATGCAGATAAAATCGTCGGAGCAGTCGGGAAAGGTCGAAAGACAGGGGAACAGGACGGTCGTCAGCTACGACAGACTCGTCACCGATCAGGGCAGGCAGCTCGATATCCGCCTTAAACTCACCGTCACCGATCTCGGAGACCGCCTCGTCTTTGACAGCGAGATCGACAACCGCGACCCGAAGGCGAGAGTCAACGAGCTGCAATACCCCTATATCGAGCTGACGCGTATCGTCGGCGAGCCCGAAAAGGACGAGCTCATAAGACCCCGCGGACTCGGCGAGAGGATCGTCAACCCCCGGGCGGCGCTCGAGAGCGCCCACACCGAGTATATGAGCTCGGATTACTACGATATCAAATCGACCCTCGTATATCCCCGTCCGGCGACCATGTCATGGTTCGGAATACAGTCTGCCGACAGGTTCCTCTATATCGGCAGACACGACGAGCGCACCCGCGCCTGCTGCCTGCTCAACTCGATCGCCCCTCGCGGATCCGAAGAAAAATACCTCGCCTCGGCGATCTGCCACTACCCCTTCGCCCGCCCGGGCGAGACGCTGTCCTGCCCTCCCGTGACAGTTACACTGGCGAAGGGCGACTGGCGGATCGGCTCGGATATTTACGGCGAATTTGCCAGGAGCACCTACTTCAAACCGGTCGAGCCGCGGGAGTGGGTAAAAAAGATGACCGGCTGGCAGCGCGTGATACTCCGTCACCAGTTCGGCGAGATATTCTGGAAATACGACGACCTGCCCCGCCTCTGGAAGGAAGGGCAGAAGGTCGGGCTTGACACCCTGCTCGTCTTCGGCTGGTGGAAGGGAAGGTTCGACAACGGATACCCGAACTACGAGCCCGACGAGGAGCTCGGAGGAGCCGAAAAGCTGAGGGAGAACATCGCTAAGGTGCGAGCGATGGGCGGACACGTCATCCTCTACAACAACGGGATCCTCATCGACAAGAAATCCGACTTCTACCGCGATCACGCGAAGGAGGCGGCGAGGATCGACATCGACGGGAACGAATACGAGGACCACTACAAGTTCGAGAACAACGGCACCGTCCTGCGCAACTACGGATACAAATCCTTCGTCGATTCCTGTCAGGCGACCGACGCCTGGCGGGATGTGCTGCTTGCAAACGGACGGCAGAAGCTTGAGTTCGGTCCCGACTCGATCTTTTTCGATCAGGTCGGCGGCAGATCGAAGCTATGCTTCAATCCCGCTCACAAACACGGATACCGGCCGGATGACGAGATCCTATACCGGCGGGAGAACCTGCGCGCCTGCCGTGCGCTGCTCGGACCCGATCAGGCGATCGGCACCGAGTGTACGAACGACGGAGTCTGCTTCGAGGTCGACTACCTGCACGGCTGCGACTTCGGAAACAGCTACCGTGCGACGAAAAACGCGCCGGTAAAGACCCATTTCCCCCAGATGTGGCGCCGCACCTTCCCCGGGATCATCATGACGAACCGCTTCATACACGACGAACGCGAGGGCTTCAGGGACGATCTCAACCACGCCTTCATATACGGCTTCAGATACGACGTCGCGATCTACAGATGCCGCAAGGCCTGCGTGACCGAGCTTCCCGCCTACGCCGCTCATCTGAAAAAGCTGCTGGATCTTAAGAAAGATTATTCTGAATTCTTCTATGGCGGAAAATTTGTCTGCGACACCGATCTGTCGCTGCCCGAAGGGGTCAAATACTGCGAATATGAGGCCGGCGAAAAGCGGATGTTCGCCCTCTGGAACAATTCGAAGGAAGAAAAATCATTCGACGTCCTCGGCAGGACCGTTACTCTCCCTGCAGGAGAGGTATCCTGCGAGGTCTTCCCCTTCGGGGAAGGCGAATGAGCGAAGGAAGCATGAAGAAGAAAGAAGGAAGATTGACGATAATGAAAAGACAGAAAAAACAGACCGCCGCATGGCGGAACTGTCCAGGTAAAGCGCACGGATCCGCCCTCGCGGCCTTTCTCGCCCTGATACTTGCCGCTTCCCTGCTGCTCGCGGGATGTGCGGGCGGCGGAGAGACCGAGGACACGACGGCCGCCGCTGTGACCCTCCCCGACACAGGGGCAACAGAGGCTTTAACGACCGAATTCAGCGCGAAAAACCTCCTGGGCATGAAGGATTTCGGCAAGGAGGAGGTCGTCTTCTACACCCGCAACTACAGCGGCGAGTGGTGCTCCGACCTCATCAACGACCAGACGATCGGCGAGATCATCCCCGACTCGGTCGCCTCAAGGAACCTCAAGATCCAGACCGAATACAACGTTACGCTGTCAGAAAAAAAGAGCGGCGCCCAGTCATTCTACAAGGACGCCGAAAAGCAGATATCCGCCGGGGACCCCGATTTCGACGTCCTCTACACCAGCATCCGCGACGCGGCCTCTCTCGCTACCGACGGTTTTCTCACCGAGTTCGGATCGGTCCCCAACATCGCGACCGACAAGTCCTGGTGGAGCCCCTTCCTGACAAAGCAGATGACGATAGCGAACAAGTGCTACTACGTCACCGGCGAGATCACGACGGTCGACGACATAAGCATACGCGCCGTCTTCTTCAACAAGGAGATGCTGAAGTCGATCGACGCGTCGGAGGATCTCTACGCAAGGATCACAAATGACAGATGGACGCTTGAGGATTTCTTCGGGCTTGTCAATTCCGCGCTGATCGACGTCGGAGACGACGGAAAGATCGAGCTGGGGACAGACTCGATCGGACTGCTCGCCGAGGGCACTCTCGGATACCAGTTGCTGATGGGGACCGGCGAGAAGATCATCGGGAAGGATGAGAATGACATTCCCTATGTCTCGGTGACCGACCCGAGGCCGGTCGACGTCATCGACAGGCTGACCTCATACGTGTCGGGCAACCGCGCGGTGATGACGAACGACCCGGTCTACAAGCCCTTCGGCGAGGGAAAGGTGCTCTTCGCCCTTGTCACCATCGTGCGCGAGAACTCGCTGAAAAGCTACGAGGTCGACTTCGGGATCGTACCCTATCCCAAATACAATTCGGATCAGGAGAGCTTCCACTGCTACTCCGACGCGTACTGCCCCAACGCGATCTCCTTCCCCTTCGGCATATCTCAGGATTCCCTAGACCGCGCCTCCTTCGTCTGCGAGGCGCTGGCGATCGAATCGGTGAACACCGTGACGCCCGCCTTCTACGACATCTGCATGAAGACGAGATACGCGAAGGACGAAAAGATGGGAGACATGCTCGACATCATCCGGAAGGACTATATGATCGATCTCGCCGATATCTACCTCAGCGCCTGGGGCATCCGGACGCCGGTCACCAAGGCGATATCCGAAGGCTCGAACTTCACTTCGGCGATCCAGACGACGGTAAAGTCGACCAAAATCAAGATCACAGCCACCGTCAAAGCGATCGAAGCCGTGGATCACTGAGGCTTCGACCAAAAACGACCGCCCCGCGGGGCGGTCGTTTTTGGTCGAAAACGCCGTCAGGATTCGGTGCCGGCGACGCTGACGCCCTTCACGAGCATGGCGTAAGGCCCGTCGTAGAAGGCGGTGCGGTATCTGTCGGTCGAGAAGACGAGTCCGGACTCGCATTCTGGCAGACGGCCGTTCACCGAGCCTCCGGTGACCGGGATGACCTTTTCGCCGTCGATCAGATAGGCAAGTCTTATCTCGCCTCCGAAGTTGCCGGTGAAGCTGTCGCACTGGAAGTCGGAATAGACGGCGGTGACGAGGCAGGGCCTTTTTTTCATCTCATCGAACGACATCCTGCCCCTGTTGCGGCAGCCGATCTTGTCATAGTCGCCCGTCGGCTCGACGCCGAGGTAGCGGCAGAATCTGTTAGTGCCGAAGATCGTCTTCAGCACGCCGCGGCGGAGGAGAGGCCTGTCCTTCATCGGGATCCCTTCGGGTGAAAATGGCTCTGTCGCCAGCAGGTCGAGATCGAGCTTCTCTCCCTTCCCCGTCTTCTGGACCCTGTCTCCCGCCTTCCAGTCGGAATAATGCGGGTATATCATGCCGGCGAATGCTCTTTCGGAATAGTAGGAGAGCACCTCGGGGAGCTGATCGCCGCAGAGGATGACGTCGTATTTTCCGCTCTTCAGTATCTTTTCCGCCCTTGCCCGGTCCTTTACGCTCTCAAGGGCTTCGGCCACCTTCGCCGACAGGGCTTCGGCGTCGGCGCTGCCGTATTCGAAGATATTGTGGATCTCGACGTCGGCGGGCTTTTTGCACTGGACGACGAACTCGCCGCAGACCCGTCCTCCGGTCCATCTTACATCGGTGCCCTCCGACGAGACTATCCTGTGCTCATCCCTCTCGAAGAAGATCTCCGCCGAGTTGATGAAGGCGTCCTTAGCGGTATCTGGCGCGAAGAGGGCGTCGATCATGATCTTTTCGGCTCCGCCCAGAAGCTCGGCCGAGGCGCCGGGACGTCTCTTCGACCTCACCGGATCGGGGAGCTCATAACCCGGATTCATGGCGAAGGAGGCGGCGAAAGCCGCGTCCTTTATTATCCTTGAGATCTCCGCAGACGGGATCCCGGGCGTCACTGTCACGGTTGTCGTGCCCTTTTTGCCGTCTGCCGAGACGAAGACGGTCACCCCGTATTTCCCGACAGATTTGGCACGGCGGGTATCGAGCTTCTTTTTAACGAAGAAATATTCGGAACTATCGGTCTTTGTTGCCGAAATTATCCACTCCCGGATGCCGTTTTCGGCGAGCGCGTTCTTTATTCTGCTTATCATGCTCATGTCGCACCTCCCTCAGCCCAGACGAATGCGGGCCTTCATGCAGGGGCCTCCGTCCGAGACCTTCACCCATTCCTTGTATCCCTTGCCGCAGTAACCGCTGCCGCTGAGATATACCCTGTTCCCCATCATGCTGACCGATTTCAAAAGATCCGGCACATATCCGGTAAGGACTATCGGCGAGAAGACGCGTCCGGTGAGCTTTCCGTCCTTTATCTCACGTGCTATGTTCACCATGCACTGGATGCCCCAGTTCTTCGGATCCTCCATGCCCGAGCTCGGGTTTTCAAGCAGGAACCCGTATTTCACCGAAGCGATCATGCGGTCGAGGGTCGAGCGTCCCTTTTCGAAATAGGTGTTCGTCATCCTCGTGTATGCCTTGCGCTCATAGCTCTCGCGGCGTCCGTTCCCGGTCGGCGAACAGCCGAGCCTCAGGGCGCTCAGGCCGTCGCAGATACCGGTGCGGAGGATACCCTTGTCGATAATCACGGTGTCTGACGTGAGGTTGCCCTCGTCGTCGAAGAAGGCGGTCGCGGCCTCCCTGACCGCAGAGCCGTCGTGCATCGTGACGAGCGGACTGGCGACATATTCGCCGACGACAGACTTAGCGAGAGCCCGGTCCTTTACGAACATGTCCATCTCGACGCCGTGCCCGAAGGCCTCGTGGACGATCATACCCGTCGTTTCGGGGTCGCATATGCAGTCGTATTCTCCGGGTATCATCGGCTCGCTTTCGGTCAGCTCGAGCGCGATCCGGGCGACCTCGTCGACGTCGGCGTCGGCGGCGTCGAGAATCTCCATCCCTCCAAGCGCCGAGAAGGGCCGGTAGTAGTCCTTGATCTCGTTCCCCTTCTTCGCGAGAGCGATCAGCGCGGCGGTGGTCCAGAGACAGGTCTGGTCGAGATCGCGGTGCTCGGATATGAAGATCTTGCGGTAGGCGCGGAAGGCCGCCCTGCAGGAAAAATCGAGGATTCCCTCATTCTTCATTCCCTTTTCTCTCAGCGCGGTGAGCCTTCCGATTATCTCGCCGTCGCCCATGTCGCGCGGGTCGATAAGAAAGCGGCTTGCTCTTCTGAGCTTTGCCGGTTCGTCCGCGGGAACCGGAGTCGGAAGCGGCTGATGCCCCTTGCAGTTCGCCTTCTGTCTTTTTGCGGCCGAGTCTATCTCGCCGACGATGACGGGGATCAGCGCGCGGGAAAATGAGTTGAAGGAATACTCAAAGCATCCGGTGCCGTCAAAGACTCTGACGACGTATCCGCTGCCTCCCATCCTTCCGCCCGACACGATCGACGTACCCGAACCCGACACCGACCAGGATCTGCTCTCGTCGGCGACGGCGAGTATCGACGCGTAGGCGTATTTTTTTCTGAGCGCGGCGATGAGCTCCCTCATCGCCGGCTTCTGTCTTGCGATCGATGAAAACATGTTTTTTCTCCTTGTTTTTTTGTCTGTATTATTATATCCTTTTTCGGCCTGATTGTCAAGAATTGATGCTCTTCGGGGCAGGAAGCGGAAAGTTTCGTGAGACCGCCCGCGCGAGCTGTCACTTTCAAAAAAATTGAAGGAGAAATGACCGATTGCTTTTTTTGAGTCTGAGTGGTGAGAAGCAGGAGATACAGCGGTCGCCCGCTTATGAACGGGGGCCTGTCAGTTTCTTTATTGACATAAAAAGAGAAAAATGATATACTATTGTCCGATAATATCAGAAAGCATTGCCGGAGACTGCAGAAACTCTTCGACACAGGCAGCATCACACCAACGACCGGCATGACGCTCCCCGAAGCCGAAAGCAAACCCGTCCGATGAAGACGGATGACGGATGACGGATGAAGAAAGGGACCACAAATGAAATACGGAAGCATGACGATACTCATCCGGGAGAGAAACGGGACCGACGAACACACAGGATACGTTGAATCGCTCACCCGCATGCGCCGGGCAGGATTTGTCACAGTCGACATCAACCTCTGCCAGATCTGCGCTCACAAGACGTCGCTTCACCTCGACAGCTGGCGCGAAGAGACCGACCGGATCGGGGAGACCGCCGCCTCGCTCGGAATCGAACTCGTCCAGTGCCATCTCCCCTTCAAGTCGGCAAAGGTAAAGTGGAAGAAGCCCGACGAATACGCCTACTACATCGAAATGTTCTACCGTGCGATCGACGTCGCGGCAAGGCTCGGAATACCCCGGGCGGTCATACATCCCGAGCGCGACCGCGGAGCCCGGACTCACACCGAGGATGAGCTTCTCGCGATAAACCGCCGCGAGTTTGATCCCCTGATCGCCTACGCCCTCGACTCGGGAGTCGGTATCGCTTTTGAAAACATGCGCGGGGGCTACTGCTCGACGGCCGAACAGCTCGCAAGACTTGTCGATTCATACGCCGACCCGCGCGTCGGCGCCTGCTGGGACACCGGGCACGCCCACACGGCATACGACGGAGCCTCTCAGGCCGACGCCATCCGCACCCTGGGATCAAGACTTGTCTGCACCCACATCGACGACAACTTCGGCGACGCCGATCTCCACCTCCTCCCCTGGGAGGGAACGGTGAACTGGAGCGAGGTCATGTCGGCGTTCAGATCGGTGAATTATCCCGGCGCTCTGATTCTCGAGCCTTCGGTCAACTACCGCTCACCCGACAGCCTGAAGGACGAGAACGCGAGACACGCCTTCGAGGTCGTGCGCCGGCTGGCGGAGGAGTTCTGAGAGATGGTAAAGCTCTGCATCTTCGATCTCGACGGTACCACCGTCAACACGCTGGCGTCGATCGCGTATTTTGCCAACCGGATACTTGAGCGGGAGGGATACGCCACCTTCCCGGTCGACGACTACAGACAGCTTGCCGGAGGCGGGGCGAAAAAGCTCTGGTCGAACATATCCGCCCAAAGGGGACTCTCCCCGGAGGACGCGGAAAGGATGAAGAACTACTGGATCGACGAATACGCCGCCGACTACATGCACCTGACCGAGCCATACGACGGAGTGGCAAAGATGCTCTCCGATCTCCGCGCCGCCGGGATAAAGACCGCGATCGTCACAAACAAGCACAAGAAGATCGTCGACCGCATCTGCGCGGCGATGTTCGAAGGGCTGCTTGACGACGTCGTCAGCGACCACCCGGGCATGGTGCTCAAGCCGGATCCGCACGAGCTCGTCGCCCTTGAGGAAAAATACGGTGCCGCAGGCAGGGAGACTCTCTACTGCGGGGACCACGAGATCGACATGATCACAGGACGCCGCGCCGGAGCGCTGACCGTCGGCGTCACGTGGGGCTTTCATACCCGGGAGCGTTTGCTTGCCGCGGGAGCCGATCTGATCGCCGACACACCCGCCGACGTCACACGCTTCGCCCTCTCCGCGGGGAAGTAAAAAAGCCCGTCCCTCCGTAAAGACAGGGAGACGGCGGTCCATAAGAAAAACACAGGATCTTTATAAAGGAAAAAGCAATGAAAAAGCACTTTCTTCTGCTCTTCACCGACCAGCAGCGCCGCGACACGATCCACGCGCTGGGGAATGAAAACATCGTCACTCCGGCGCTCGATTCGATCGCGAAGGAGGCCGTCGTCTTCGACAGGGCCTACACCCCCTCCCCCGTCTGCGTTCCGGCAAGAGCGTCGATGTTCGCCGGGCAGTACTGCGCGAGAACCGGAAACAACACGAACAACCGCACCAAGGTCTACTCGGGCGAGGGATTCTTCTCGGAATTCACCAAAGCCGGATACAACACCTGCTGCATCGGAAAGATGCACTACAACTTCGATCTCTACGGTAAGATGGGCTTCCGGACCCGTCTGACGCAGGAGGAGATGGCCAACCCCGAGCTTGACGACTACACGAAGTGGCTGAAGGCGTCGCCCTGGAAGAACGTCTTCGACTACAACGGACAGCGCACCGAGATGTACTACGTTCCGCAGGTCTCCCAGCTCCCCGTCGAGGCACATCCGACTCAGTGGGCGGGCGACAGGGCGGTCGAGTTCATAGAGAACTGCGATCCGGATGCCGAGCCGGTCTTCCTGACCGCCTCATTCATCCATCCGCATCCGCCCTTCTGCCCGCCGGCGCCCTGGAACAAGATGTACCGCGAGCTGAGGACAGAGCCCTTCGTTCCCGAAGATCCCGACAGCTACGAGCTCATGATGCGGAACAGATACACCCTCGACGCCTTCGGGATCTCGCCGAGGAGACTCGAGCTGCTCCGGTCATACTACTACTGCTGCGTCTCCTTCGTCGACTACCAGATAGGCAGGATAATCAAGGCTCTGAAGGACCGCGGGATGTACGACGACACCGTCATCGTCTTCACCTCCGACCACGGCGAGATGCTCGGCGACTACCGCTCGATGGGCAAGCGGACGATGGTGGACGCCGCCTCTAACATTCCCTTCCTCATCCGCGTCCCGGGACAGAAACACAAGATCAGACACGATCCTGCGTCGCTCGTCGATCTTGCCCCCACCCTCCTTTCTGCCGCCGGCATCGGCTATGACGGAGGCGAATACGACGGTGTCGATCTCTTCAGCGACCGCCACGATCTCGTCTTCTCGCAGTACTGCAACGGCGAGGCCGGCCTCTATATGGCCGCGTCTGGATACGACAAGATAGTATACTCGGCGATGGGAGACAGGTGGTTCTACTTCGACTCCTTCCCCGACGCCGAAAACAAATTCGACATGTCAAATCCGCGCGTCGCATACCTGAAGCAGAGGCTTGAGAAATACATCGCGTCCGACGTCTGCCCCGAGAGGATCGACAAGCCCCCCGTGAGACCCTACGACCAGCCGAAATACTCCTTCTATCCCCAGTGGGACGACCACATCAACACCTTCGCCGAGGAATACGCGAGGATGCCGGAGGGCTACCCGATAAAGCTCGGCGGGAAGCACACCGATTACTGATAATATCGAGAAGAAACTGCCCGGGGGTGTTAAAAAAGTCCGACTTTTTTAACACCCCCGCAGAATCTGCGGACAGGATACCGCAGATTCTGCTCGAGAATTGCGGT
>JAEEGI010007597.1_pt1 | contig 24252 bp, 15 predicted proteins | sample 8958751 | NCBI WGS metagenome assembly JAEEGI01 (sample SAMN16246545, study PRJNA631951) | gut metagenome | biome: gut microbiome; feature: rumen; material: KS-attached | host: Bos | place: Iran: Karaj | collected 2018-10
ACGCGGGCCTTGAGGATGGCGAAGCCCTTGTCGGAACCCATGTCGCCGAGGATACCGCGGCGGTTCTGGAGGTCGGACATACAGGCACCCTGGTACTCAGCCGGGGTCATGACCTCGACGTTGTAGATAGGCTCGAGGATCTTCGGACCGGCGTTGCGGAAAGCCTCACGGAAGGCGTTGCGGCCAGCGATGATGAAGGCGATTTCCTTGGAGTCGACCGGGTGCATCTTTCCGTCGTAGACGAAGACGCGGATGTCGCGGGCATAGGAACCGGTAAGAGGTCCCTCGACCATGCGCTCCTTGATACCCTTGAGGATGGCGGGCATGAAGCTGAGGTCGATGGCGCCACCGACGACGCAGTTGTAGAACTCGAGCTTGCCGCCCCACTCCAGCTCAGTGATATCCTGAGTCTTGATGTTGAGCAGAGTCTCCTTGCCGTTGATCATGAACTTGGTGTTCAGGTCACCCTCTGCAGGGCAGACGAGGAGGTGAACCTCACCGAACTGACCGGCGCCGCCGGACTGCTTCTTATGACGGTACTGTGCGCAAGCGACCTTGGTGATGGTCTCGCGGTAAGGCACCTTCGGGGCGAAGAGCTCGACATCAAGGCCGAACTCGTTGTTGAGTCTCCACTTGACGACGTTGATGTGCTGCTCGCCGTTACCGCTGAGGATGGTCTGGCGAAGCTCCTTGGAGTACTCCACGACGACGGTAGGATCCTGGGAAGCGATCTTCTTGAGGGCATCGCCGAGCTTCTGCTCATCCTGCTGGACCTTGGCCTTGATGGCGCAGCGGTACTTCGGAGCGGGATACTCGATCTTGCCATAGTCGAGACCGGCGCCGATGGCGCAAAGTGTGGTGCCAGCCTTGCCGTTCTTGAGCTTCACGACGCAACCGAAATCACCGGCGTGGAGGCTGGTGACGGACTCCTTCTTGAGACCGGCGACAGCGTAGAGGGCGGAGAAGCGCTCCTTGGAACCGGAGTTGGGCTCCTCGAAATCGACACCGGTGGTGACGATGCCGCTCATGACCTTGAAGAAGGAAACCTCTCCGAGGTGCTGCTCGACATCGGTCTTGTAAATATAGAGGGAAGCAGGGTCGTTCTCATTGCCTGCGGGCACAATGCCGAGGTGGGTGATGAACTCGAGAAGGCGGCGGACACCGACGTCCTTCTTGGCGGAAAGGCAGAACACGGGATAGGCGTCGCCGTTGGCATAACCGGTGGAGAGACCCTTGATGATCTCCTCCTCGGAGAGGTCACCCTCGTCGAAGAACTTCATCATGAGCTCCTCGTCATACTCGGCGGCCTTCTCGACGAGTTCGGCGTGCATGGTCTCGGCCTGGTCGGCGAACTCAGCCGGAATGTCGGAGACGGTGCACTTGCCGTTCTGGTCCGTGAACTTGTAGTATTTCATCGTGAGGACATCCACGAACGCGTCGAAAGCAGTGCCGGGGTTGACCGGGAACTGGACGTAAACGGGCTTGCCTCCAAAGGCCTCCTTGAGGGAGTTCTGAAGGTTGTCCCAGTCGGCCTTCTCGCTGTCGAGCTGGTTGATGGCAAGGACGAGGGGAAGCTTGGCGTTGGCAGCGTGGCGGGCGAAAATCTCGGTGCCGACCTCGACGCCCTGCTGGGCGTTGACGAGGAGGACGCCGTTCTCGCAGACCTTGAAGGCTGCGAAAGCGCCGCCGCAGAAGTCGTCGGCGCCGGGAGCGTCGATGACGTTGATCTTCTTGCCCTCGAACTCGGCATAGAGCGGAGCGCCATAAATGGAACGCTGGTTCAGCTTCTCGATCTCGGTGTAGTCGGAGACGGTGTTCTTGTCCTCAACGGTACCCCTTCTGTCAATGACCTTGCCTTCGAAAAGGATGGCCTCCGACAGGGAGGTCTTTCCGGACTTGGTGGAGCCGAGAAGGACAACGTTGCGGATGTCTTTGGTGGAATACTCTTTCATTTTTTTGTTATTATGTTGTTATATCTTCGTAATATGCGGATTATCGGCGCAGTCCGCAAAGATAATCAATTTAAAAGGCATAACAAACAAAAAAGCTTCAAAGCTCTTGAAAAAAGCATCTTAGGCCATATTTCCGCTCCAGATGGTCTGGAAAACCCTCGCGCAAAGCAGAAAAAAACTCATCCCCCTCGAGGCCGATCTCGGCTTTCAGTTTGCCGTCCATTTCACCGCGCCGCGCACCGAGCAGGCGGCACACCCTCCCGAAGGAAAACTCAGGATCAAGAAAAATGTTCTCTTCGTCGACGAGCCGCTCGAGCAGCCGGTAGTTCTCTTCGATTGTCCTCATATCCGTGTCATTTTGCAATGCAATACTGCAAACATTTTCCATCATTTTCAATATGCAGAATGTGGGATACAAGGGGGTACATCGAAGAAAAATATCTTTTTTTAACAAAATTCGGGCTTTTATCGGCCTTTGACCATAAACACTTGTCATTGCACACAATCCCGTGTCACCAGAAGAACCTTTTGTCGGGTATATTTGCTCCGGTTTTTTAAAGACAACCATGGATAACGACTCTGTAAAGCAAAACCTGCTTAGAATTCGCCTGGAACACAACCTGTCACAAGGGGAAATGGCTGACGTGCTCGGCATAGCCAGAAATACATACAGGAACATAGAAAAGGGTGGGACGAAACTCATCAGCGACACTGTCTTCAAGGTCGCCGGCTGGGCCGGAATCGCACCGGAGGAAGTCGTCCTCGGATACTCCCCCTCCGACAGGAACGTCGGCAGGCTCAAGGATGCCCGCGAACAGTTCAACATCAAGATCAAAGACCTGACGGACGAGTACGAGGCACGGCTAGAACGCCTCAGGTACGAGAATTCCCTTCTCAGGGACCTCCTCAAGGAAAAGGATGACAATATCCGCACTCTCAAGTCCATGACCGTACTGCTCGAAAAACGGTTGGAAGACAATAAAAATGATTAAATTTGTGGCATGATGATGCGTTAACGCTTCGGACATGCCGCCTGCAATTCATCTCAAAGGAAACAGCTTCGGAGGCCTCATGGAGGCAGGATGCGACGAAGCGGGCAGAGGGCCGCTCGCCGGTCCGGTGTTCGCTGCGGCCGTAATCCTCCCCGACACCTTCTTTCATCCCTTGCTGAACGACTCCAAAAGGATGACGGAAAAGGCGCGTGAAACACTGCGCCCCATCATCGAGACCGAGGCCGTAGCCTGGGCGGTTGAAGCCGTATATCCGGAAGAGATAGACAGGATCAACATCCTCAACGCATCCATCACCGGCATGCAGCGGGCCGTCCTCCAGTTGAAGGTCAAGCCCGATATCCTGCTCATAGACGGAAACCGTTTCCACCCCATGGAAGGATACGCGCACGTCACCGTCGTGCACGGCGACGCTACCTATGCAAGCATAGCCGCGGCGTCAGTGCTCGCCAAGACCTGGCGCGACGAATACATGCGCAAGATCGCCTTGGAGTATCCGCAGTACGGATGGGACCGCAACATGGGCTATCCCACCAAGGAACACATCGAAGCCATCCGCGAATACGGATATACTCCGTATCACCGCAAAAGCTTCCACCCCAAAGAATTGGAACCAACACTATTCGACAACATATGAATACCATCATTAAGAAAGCCCTTCTCGCTCTCGCGGCGACCCTTACCCTTACTGTAAGCGCCAGCGCTGACGAAGGCATGTGGCTTCTCCCGCTCCTACAGAAGATGAATGCGGGAGCCATGGCGGAACTCGGATGCCGCCTCACCCCCGAGCAGATCTACAGCATCAACAATTCTTCCCTCAAGGACGCCATCGTACATTTCGGAGGCGGCTGTACCGGCGAGATGATCTCCGGCCAGGGTCTCGTCATCACTAACCATCACTGCGGATACAGCGTCATCCAGTCCCTCTCCTCCCCCGAGCACAATTACCTCGAGGACGGGTACTGGGCCATGAACAACAAGGAAGAGCTTCCCGCCCCCGGGCTCAGCGTCACTTTCCTGCAAAGCATGACCGACGTCACGCCCGTGCTGGAGAAGGCATATGAGTCCGCGCTCAAGGCCAACAAGAAGGCCGAGGATAAAGAGGAAATAGCCGAAGCGGCCATGGAGGCCGCAGCCCAGGCACTCGCCGAGAAGGCCGAGGCCGACAACCCTCACTGCACGGCAAGGGTACAAAGTTTCTACAACGACAATGTTTTCTATCTCATTGTCTATAAGACGTTCAATGATATCCGCTTCGTCGGCGCTCCTCCGGCATCCTCCGGAAAATTCGGAGGCGAGACCGACAACTGGATGTGGCCCAGGCACACTTGTGACTTTTCGATGTTCCGCGTCTATGCCGGCCGCGACAACGAACCGGCCGCATACAGCGAGGACAATGTTCCCTATCAGCCTAAAAAGACCCTCGCCGTGTCCCTGAAGGGCTATCAGGACGGAGACTTCGCAATGATTATGGGCTACCCCGGACGCACCCAGCGCTTCCAGACCGCCGCCCAGCTCAAGCAGATGATTGCCAACCAGCGCATCGCGATCGATGCCCGCACCGTCCGTCAGAACGTGATGTGGGAGGCGCGCATGGCCGACCCGGCCGTCAACCTTCAGTACGCCAGCAAGTACGCCAGTTCCTCCAACGGCTGGAAGAAATGGCAGGGCGAAGAGCTCGCCTTCCAGAAGCTGAACATCATCGGCCGCGAGGAGCAGAAGGAAGCCGAGTTCAACGCCTGGGCAGCCGCCAAGAAAAAACGCAATGAAGCCTACGGAAACGCGATCAAGACCATCGCCGACGCCGTCGAAGCCTCTGCCGACGCCGAGAACGCCTACACCCTCCTCACCGAGAGCATCTACCGTATCGAGGCCGTAAGCTTTGCGGCATCGTTCGCCAACGCATTCCGCCGCGCCCAGGCCTCGGGAAGCGACGACAGTGAAGCTTTGGAGACCGCTATTTCCACTCTGGCTAGACAGTACCGTGACTACTATGAGCCTCTCGACCGCAAGGAAGGCGTCGCCCTCTTCAAGCATTATCTGGCCAATGTCAAGCCGGAAGACAAGGTGGAGATCGAGGGCCTCGACGTAAACGAAGTGGAAGCCTTCGTGAAATATCTTTTCGACAATACGGCATTCACCTCCGAGGAAAAGATACGCGAGAAGATCAAGTCCTACGACGACCTCCTCGAGGATCCCGCAATGATGGTCTATCTCGCCATCGTCGGAGCGGCGCAGAAGTTCGCCCCGGCGATGAACGCAAGCGCCGGCCCTATCGCCGAAGGCAGCAAGGCCTTTACCAAGGGCCTGATGGAGTGGAAGGCCGGCGAGCCTTCGTACCCCGACGCCAACAGCACGATGCGTCTCACATACGGTACCGTCAAGTCCTATTCCCCTCAAGACGGCGTGATCTACAAGCACTACACCACCCTGAAGGGCGTCATAGAGAAAGAGAACAACGACGATTACGAATTCCGCGTCCCGGCACGCCTGCATGAGATATATGTCAACAAGGACTACGGCCAGTACGCCAACGAGAAGGGAGAGCTCCCCGCCTGCTTCCTGATCAACTGCGACATCACCGGAGGCAACTCCGGCTCGCCCGTGATGGATGCGGACGGTAATCTCATCGGCCTCGCCTTCGACGGCAACTGGGAGTCGATGTCCAGCGACGTGATGTTCGAGCCCGACCTCCAGCGCTGCATCTGCGTGGACATCCGCTACGTCCTCCTGCTCCTCGACAAGTTCGGCGGAGCCGGATACCTCCTCAACGAAATGAACATTATACGATAATGACTGAACAGGACATCCTGCAGGCGCTGACCGCAGTGCACCATCCCGCCAAGGACGACAAGGATATCGTCGCCCTGGGGATGGTGCACGCCGTAGAAGCCGAAGAAGGAAAGATCACTGTGACTCTGGGATTCCCGAAGAGACGCGATCCTCTGACCGAATACCTCGTGGGCAGTACCAGGGCCACCCTCACCCGGGAATTCCCGGGAATTGAAAACGAAGTCCGGACCATCGTCGTGGACGAAGCTCCTGCCAAGAAGAAAACAAACGTGCTCGATCTTGACCTCGAACAGGTCAAGGACATCAAGCACATCATAGGCATAGCCTCCGGAAAGGGCGGCGTCGGCAAGTCCACCGTCGCGGTGAACCTGGCCGTCGCCCTGGCCCGCATGGGTTACAAGGTCGGCCTCGCCGACGCCGACGTGTACGGCCCGTCCGTGCCGGTGATGACCGGCACCGAGGGCCATGTCCCCGAGGCCGTCGAGGAAGAGGACGGCAGGCAATGGATCCTCCCCGCCGAAAAGTTCGGCGTCAAGTGGATGAGCATCGGCTATTTCGCCGACCGCGGACAAGCCCTGATCTGGCGCGGCCCCATGGCTTGCAACGCCTTGAAACAAATGATCCTGCAAGTGCAGTGGGGCGAGCTTGATTTCCTGCTCGTGGACATGCCTCCGGGAACGGGCGACATCCACATCTCGCTCGTCCACGACATCCCTATGGAAGGCGCCATCATCGTCACCACTCCCCAGAATGTCGCACTCGCCGACGTGGAGAAAGGCGTCAATATGTTCGGGAACAAAGGCGTTGAGAAGCCTGTCCTAGGTCTCGTCGAGAACATGGCCTGGTTCACACCGGCCGAGCATCCCGACGAGAAGTACTACCTTTTCGGCCAGGGCGGCGGAGTCGCCATGGCGAGGGCTCTGGGGCTGGACCTGCTGGGGCAGGTCCCCATAGTCCAGAGCATCCGCGAAGGCGGCGACGCAGGCGAGCCGGTTGCACTCGGCTCGCGGCCTGACGGCCTCGCATTCCTCGAGATAGCCTCGAAGCTTGTCGATAAACTCGAGAAAAAGGATTGACAATGAAAAGGCTCATCCCTTTACTGGCAGCATTGCTGCTCAGCGTGGACGCATTCGCCATAGGTCCTTGGAGCCCCTCCAAGAGGGCAGCCGAAGGCTACGGACACATAAGTCTTTCAGAAGGCACTTATTCCGCGGCCGGTGCAGCCTACATCTGGGGCAAGCAGCACACCAAGGGTTTCTTCCTCGGAGCCGGAGTCGGCCTCCGCTACGTCCACTCCGTCCGCGAGGTCGAAGACCTTGGCGAAGGGGCGCGGATCCTGCATTACGGAAATGAAGGTATCGTCCCGGTTTTCGTCCGCGCCCGCTTCGGACGCGTAAGGACAGACAAGATCAAGCCTTTCGTCGTAGCCGACATAGGCACGGCCATCAATTTCGACAAGGAAGGCAATACAAAAGGATTCTTCTTCGAACCTCAGATAGGTCTCGACATAACGGAAAACATCTATGTCACCCTTGGCGTGGACACACACCATTTCTTGAGGCGCTCACTCGTAAGCATAAGAGATGTAATAGGCACAATCAAAGATCCGGAGGAAAAGGTCAACAGCATCATGTCCACCGGTATCTCACTGCATTTAGGATATTCCTTCTAAGGGTCGATCAGCGGAACGCTCCTGGATCCCAGTTGATCCGCGGGACAACTGTAAACGAACAGGACGTCATAGTTGATATCGCCACAGGACCATTTGAGTTTCAGACCGGAGGCGGATACGCTTCCGGTCAATTTGTCCGGAACGGACTCCCCTTCCGTACGCGGCTTGATATTGGAAATCGTCACTTCGTGGGTGGCGTCCTGGAATACGATCTTTCCCGTACAGGAAACGCCCCGGCCCTCTTCGTTCTTGACGACCATATCGACAGCCACATCGTAGTCCCATACTATGATATACATATCCGACTGTGTGGACATTTCAGGGAAGTGGCTCCATACGGTATTCTCCATAGTTTTCTCGCCCGGCCACGCCTCTTCGATCCCATGTTTGTTACACGAAACCACCGTGAAAAGGACAGCAAAGGCGGAAAGAATCAACAATCTTGTTTTCATACTGATTCGAATTTTCTGGTAAGGGCGACGAAGTCTTCGACACCAAGGCGCTCGGCACGCAGGTCGAAGACGGGGTCGGCGAAAAACGACTGGGCATCCGCTCCCTCGGGGAGGAGCGGCTTGAGCGCGTTGCGGAGGGTTTTGCGGCGCTGGTTGAAAGCCGTCTTGACGACGGCCTTGAACAGCTTCTCGTCGCAGCCGAGATCTGTGCGTGAGTTGCGGGTAAGGCGGATGACGGCAGAGCGGACCTTCGGCGGCGGGCTGAAAGCCCCGGGGCCTACGGCCAAGACGTATTCGATATCATACCAGGCCTGAAGCAGCACCGACAGGATGCCGTAGGTCTTGGTGCCGGGCTTCTCGGCTATACGGTCGGCCACTTCCTTCTGTATCATGCAGACCACCTCGGGAACACGGTCCTTGTCGTCGAGTATCTTGAAGAATATCTGCGAAGATATGTTGTAAGGAAAGTTGCCTATGATGCGGTAAGGACCCTTGAAGAAGCGCGATACGTTCAGTTTGAGGTAGTCGCCCTCCATCAGGCGGCCCTGCATACCGTTGAAATGTGTAAGGAGATACTCCACCGACTCGGTATCGATCTCGATCATCTTGAGGTCGATGTCATCGCGCTTGAGCAGGTACTGGGTGAGGACGCCCATTCCCGGGCCGATCTCGAGGACGTCCCGCGGAGCGGACGGGTCCTCGCGCAGAGCACGGACTATATCCTGAGCTATTCCCTGATCCGTCAGGAAATGCTGGCCGAGAGATTTCTTCGCCCTGACTTCCATACCCTATTCCTCCTCCTTACTGTCACGGAAAACCACCGCTCCGGCAATGGCCAGAAGCATCAGGACAATGATCGCGACAGAAGATGCACGCGACGCAGCTATGCCCCTGCTGACGGACGGAGGGTCGAAACGCATCACCAGCTCATGCTCCCCTGCGGGAAGGACTGCGGCGCGGAGGATCCAGTCGGCACGCAGCACGGGAACATCCGTGCCATTGTCCGCCAGCCAGGCATGCCAGCCTTCAGGATAATACACTTCGCTGAATACGGCAAGACGGGAGTCTGCCGTACTGTACTTGAAATGCAGCTCATTGGGAGCGTAGGAGACCATCGAGATGGTATCCCCGGGCGCAATGCTGCCGGGAAGCGACGCGCGGACAGCCTCGGCGTCCGCGGGCTCCAGGACCGCGGCGGAGCGCAGGTCCGTGGCGCCGACGAGCGCCAGCGCCTCATCCGGCGTCGCGGCAGGAACGGCAGTTCCGACCAGCCAGGCATTGCCGAAAGCATTGGCGTTCACCGCCGGGACATTGTCGTCGCCGAGGATGATATACTTGGTATTGAGCGCGGACAGTACGGGCAGTTCGGGGAGCTTCGCCTCCAGTTCGGAAACCGTCTTGACGTCCTTTGCCGCACCATAGATGGACTGTATCTCCGCCCTGAGATACTTGTCTATGAGATCCTGGTAACGCTGGAGCTTGGCGGCGTTGTAGCCGCCGACGCTCTTGTGCCAGTAAGAGCGGTGGGAGTCGCTGAACGGATCGACGGTAAGGTCCAGGACACGGAAGGAGACATCCTTGTCCTCAAGGATGATATCGTCCACGGTAGCCTTGTCGAACTGGCTGTTGAAAGCTCTGGGAGTCACGAAATCGTCAGCGGACAGATATCGCTTGCCGATGGAGAAGAGGTCGACCAGGACCAAGGCGCAGATAAGGAGCGCCGCAGTGCGGCGGCGGGCAAAGGCCGCTTCGCGGCCCGCCTCCGTCCGCTGGTCAAAGCTCTTCTGTGCGCCCTTCGGGACGGAACAGCCCCAGCGCAGCAAAGCGACCGAGGCCAGGACCAGGATAAGTGAACGTATCGCGTCATGACGCAGCAGGTAGCGCCTGTCAGCACGGAGTGCGTCCACGAGGGCGTCGGGCTGAGAAGCATCGACGCTGCCGCTGAACGATCCGGCCAATGAAGGGAATATCACCATCAGTGCGCAGAAACCGGCCACGATGCCTCCGGCGATGTTCAACTTCTTTTTGAAAGCCGCCGTATCGACCTCCCCTTTCAGGATGCGGTCAAGCGCGAGGAATCCCAGTATAGGCAAAGTGACTTGAAGCACTATCAGCGCCATGGACACCGTCCTGAACTTGTTGTAGAACGGCATATAGTCGTAGAAGAGCTTCGTGAACCACATAAAGTGGCTGCCCAATGACAAGAAGATGGCCAGCAGGGTACAGACTATCACCCACCATTTATCCTTGGGCTCGCACAGGAACAGGCCGAGGATAAAAAGGAACACCGTGATGGCTCCCATATACATCGGGCCCGCCGTAAACGGCTGCGGGCCCCAATAAAGCGGCAGCGCCTTGACGACATCCCTGTAATTGGTATAGCCGCTGGCCTTGAGCAGTTCCGCCGTCTCGGAATGCTTGGGATTCACCGCTCCGCTGGAAGATCCTCCGTTGAAGTTCGGGATAAGCATGTTGGGCAGTTCCTGCCATCCGTAGGACCATGCGGTGGCATAGTCGAGGGTCAGTCCTCCGGAGGCGGCATTGCTCGCGGATGCGAGCTCCGAGCCGCCGCGCATGGACTGCTCGGTGTAATTGAACACCGGTATGAGCTTGTTGGAGTTGGTGGCTATGCCGGCGACGCCCATAACGACCAGGAGGGCCGAAGCGGCAAAGAAACGGCCGAGCCTGCCCCTTCTGGACTTGTCGGCGACCAGCCAGATGAAAAGAGCCAACGCATAGATGATGAGCATCAGCGCCAAGTAATAGGTGATCTGCTGATGATTGGCCTTGACCTGGAAGCTCACCGCAAATGCGAACAGCGCCGCTCCGAGAACCGTCCGGGGAAGCCATTTCTTCCAGCCCTTACGGTCGTTCAGCGCGCCCTTGTAGGTAAAGATGAACGCGGCAAGTACCCAGGGCAGGAAAGCTATGGCCTGCATCTTCGAGTTGTGTCCTACCTGGATGATCTGGAAATTGTATGAGCAAAAAGCCACGGCCACGGCCCCTCCGGCAGCAAGCAAGGTGTCAACGCCAAGCGACAACAAGAGAAGAAAGCCTCCCAGCAAGGCAAGGAACATATACGAAGCCGGGCGTCGGCCGGTCAGAAGGAAATTGTATATCTTCTGGGTCCAGTCGCCTTCGTGAGGAGTATTGATGGTATAGGAGGGCATGCCTCCGAACATCGAATCCGTCCAATAAGTGGGATCGTCGGGGTGTGCCTTGTTCCACTCGTTCATCTCCTGGGCCATGCCCACGTATCCGGAGATGTCGCTCTGGTTTACTATCTTGCCGCTCAACACCTGCGGCATGTAGGCGTATGCGATTACCAGGAAGAACAGGACGATGCCCGCGATGGTAAGTGTATTTTTCAGTCTGTTGCTCATATTACAGTCCTAGTTCGGCTTTCATTGAACGGAGCAGGTCGAAGGCCTGCATGGGGGTCATATTGTCGAGGTCGGCCGCTTTCAGCTGATCGCGGATGGCGCTCAGCGTCGGGTCGTCTAGCTGGAACAGCGACAGCTGGAATCCCGCAGCCGGCTCTTCCTCCTCTTCCCGCTTCTTTACCGGAGCGGCATAGATGCGCGGCGAGGAGCCGCCCTCGAGCTGCGCGAGGGTGTGCTCGGCGGAGTCGAGCACCTCGCGCGGCATGCCGGCGAGGCGCGCCACATGGATACCGAAGCTGTGCGCCACGCCTCCTTCCTTGAGCTTGCGGAGGAAAATCACCTGCTTGCCCACTTCCTTGACGGCGATGTGGAAATTCTTGACGCGGGGATAGAGGCTCTCAAGGTCGTTCAGCTCGTGGTAATGCGTCGCGAACAGTGTCTTGGCGCGCTTGCCGTGCTCGTGGAGATACTCCACCAGGGCACGGGCGATGGACATTCCGTCGTAAGTCGACGTTCCCCTGCCAATCTCGTCCAGGAGCACCAGCGAGCGCTCCGAGAGGTTGTGCATGATCATCGAGGTCTCCAGCATCTCCACCATGAAGGTGGACTCTCCGCGCGAAATGTTGTCGGAAGCGCCCACGCGGGTGAAGATCTTGTCGAAATACCCGATCGTTGCGCTGTCCGCCGGCACCCAGCAGCCGATCTGTGCCATCAGCACGATGAGTGCGGTCTGGCGCAGCAGGGCTGACTTTCCGGCCATGTTTGGGCCGGTCAGGATGATGATCTGCTGCTGCTCGGAGTCGAGGTAAACGTCGTTGGGGACATACTCCTCGCCGGGACCCATCATCTTCTCGATGACAGGATGGCGGCCGGCGCGGATGTCCAGCGCGAGGCCGTCCGTCATGACCGGACGGCAATAGCGGCTGTCGGCCGCCAGGTCGGCGAAGCCCGACAGGACATCCAGCCGGGCCAGGATCTGGCAGTTGGCCTGGATGTCGCGGATATAGCTCTGGATCTCGGCCACGAGATCCGTGTATATCTTGCTCTCAAGTTCGTAAATGCGGCCCTCGGCGGACAAGATCTTCTCCTCATAGACCTTCAGCTCCTCGGTGATATAGCGTTCGGCGTTGACAAGGGTCTGCTTGCGTATCCATTCCTCCGGCACTTTGTCCTTGAAAGTGTTGCGGACCTCGATGTAGTAGCCGAAGACATTGTTGTAGCCTATCTTCAGGGAACTGATGCCCGTACGGTCGATCTCGCGCTGCTGCATCTGAAGGAGATAATCCTTGCCTCCGCGCGAGATGTCGCGGAGCTCGTCGAGTTCTGCGTTCACGCCGGAGGCGATGATGTCGCCCTTGCCGAGCTGGGCGGCGGGATTGGCGGCCATCGTGCGACGGATGTCGTCGAGAAGGCTGCCGCAGCCGCGCAACTCCCCCACCATCCGGTCGAGTTCGGCCACTCCGCGTCCGCGGCACAAGGCCGAGACCGGATCGGTCTGCTCCAGCGACCTGCCCAGCTGCATGACCTCGCGCGGCAGAATCTTGCCCGTGGCCGCACGGGAGAGGATACGCTCGAGGTCACCGACATTGGACAGCAGGGTCTGCAACTCCTGCAGATCCCCGTCTTCCTTGACAAAATGCTCCACCACGTCGTAGCGGGCGTTGAGTTCCCGGAGGTCCATCACCGGCATGGAGAGCCACTGGCGGAGCAGGCGGGCGCCCATGGGGGAACTGCAGCGGTCGATCACATCGACCAGCGAAGTCCCTTCCGCGCCCGCCGCCGATCCGAAGATCTCGAGGTTGCGGAAAGTGAACTTGTCCATCCAGACAAACTTGGACCCGTCGATGCGGGAGATGGAGCAGATATTGCCCAGACCTGAATGATACGTCTGCTCGAGATACACGAGCAATGCGCCTGCGGCGCAGACGCCCAAAGGGCAACTGTCTATGGCGAAACCCTTGAGTGACCTGACACCAAGCTGCTTGCGAAGCTTCTCCTCGGATGCGTCCTTGACGAACGCCCATTCGTCCAGAGTGGTGATATAGGCCTGGTTGCCATACTTCTCCCGGACGGTCTTCTCGTAACCACGCGGCACGACGAGCTCCTTCGGGGCGAAGGAGGCCAGCAAGGTACCGACATAGTCGGCCGTACCCTGCGCGACCTTGAATGTGCCGGTCGAGACGTCGAGGAATGCCGCTCCGCAGCTTTCGCCGTGGAAATAGATGCCTGCGAGGAAGTTGTTCTCCTTCTGGACGAGCATCTGCTCGCCGAATGCGACTCCCGGCGTCACGATTTCCGTCACGCCGCGCTTGACGATGTTCTTGGCAAGCTTGGGGTCCTCGAGCTGGTCGCAGATGGCGACCTTGTAGCCGGCGCGGATAAGCTTCGGCAGATAGGCGTCGATGGCGTGGTAAGGCACTCCGGCCATCGGTATCGAATTCTCCGTCGCGTTCGAACGCTTGGTCAGCACGATACCGAGGACCTTGCTGGCTATCGCAGCATCCTCACCGTATGTCTCATAGAAGTCTCCGCAACGGAAAAGCAGCACAGCATCGGGGCACTGGGCCTTGAAGCTGAAAAACTGCTTCATCATAGGAGTCATCGGATCCTTTTCCTTTGTTTTCGCCGTCTTTGTCATATTATACAAAGTTAATCATTATTCCCGAATCTTCGTATTGTTTGAAAGCGTAACGAAAAAGCGTATCTTTGTGTACCATGAAGAGGGTCCTCATCATATCGTATTATTGGCCGCCGGCCGGAGGGTCGGGGGTGCAGCGTTGGGTGAAGTTTGCCAAGTATCTGCCGGCCGAAGGCTGGCAGCCGGTAATCTATACTCCCGAAAATCCCGAACTGTCCTCGGTGGACGAGACTTTGATGGTGGACATCCCCGCCGAAGCGGAGATCATCCGTCGTCCCATCACCGAACCGTACAGCCTGTACCGGAGACTGATGGGATCGAAAGCCTCGACCGATATGCAGACTCTCATCGGCAAACGCTCCGGAGCGGCCGGCGAATCAAAGGCAAAGGCCGATGACGAAGCCGCCCGGGCGACCGGAGGGGAGGTCAACCCCATTTCCGGAGGGAGCAAGGACTGGAAGCAGAACCTCTCCCTGTGGATCAGGGGCAACCTTTTCATTCCCGACCCCAGGGTATGGTGGGTGGGCCCTTCCGTACGTTTCCTTAAGAAATATCTCAAGGAACATCCGGTCGACGTCATTGTTACCACCGCTCCGCCCCAGTCGATGCACCTCATCGGACAGCGGCTTCACAAGGCGACGGGGATTCCGTGGGTGGCCGATTTCCGCGACCCGTGGACCAAGCTATTTTATTACAAGCACCTCCACCTGAGCGCAGCATCGGACCGCAAGCATCACAAGCTGGAAAAGGCTGTACTTGACGACGCATCGGCGGTCATCTCCGTCACTCCGCTGGTACAGCGGGAGTTCCAGGAGATGACGCGCACGCCTGTCGTCCTCATCACCAACGGCTTCGACGAGGACGACTACCCCGCTTTCACCACTTCCGGAAGCAGCAAAGATTCATCTGCGCCGGAGTTCCGCATCACGCATACCGGACTATTTGCCGAGGACGGCAATCCTTTGACACTTTGGGATGCGTTGGCAGAAAAGTGCGCCACGGACGAAGGGTTCAAGAGCGCGCTGCGCATCCGCCTTGTCGGCAAAGTTGACGAGGCCATCATCTCAGCCATCGAGGCGCGCGGTCTCGGCGGCTACCTCGACAATCTCGGCTACCGGCCCCACAACGAAGCCGTCGCCGAGCAGCGCGCCGCCTCGCTCCTTATTCTCCCCTTGCGCCAGGAGCCAGAGTACCGCAACGTGCTTCCCGGCAAGATCTTCGAGTACCTGGCGGCAAGGCGGCCGGTGCTGGGCATCGGCCAGGAGGACGGCGCTGCCGCGCAAGTCCTGGCCGACACTCGCGCCGGCGTCATGTGCGACTGGGACAACGCCGCGGCCATCCGCTCCGCGGTGGACCGCGCCTGGTCCGCGCACCTTGCCGCCGAGCCCTTCAACTCTGCTAGCATCGATTGCTACACCCGACGCCACCTCACCCATCTCCTCGCAACTCTTCTCGACCAACTTAAATAACGTTGAGGGTCCACTGAGTGGGCCCTCAACAACATCGACAGTATGGGATTGACTACCTGGCGGTGAGCTGCTCCAGGAGAGTGCGGCACTCGCGGTCGGGGTCATTCTTCGCCTCGCAGACGTCGTTCAGCACCATCACTTCACCGTTCTCGGCAGTGTATTTCGGCCAAGTAGGGAGAGATGCGCAGTTGGGATCGCCGGTGCGCATGAACGCGAGCAGCGCGTCGGACATCTTGTCCGACAATGCGCGCGGCCTGGCGCCGCCTCCCGTATGGGTGATCATCACGTCGGTATTGTGCAGCCAGAAGCAGATATCAAGGCAGTGGAAGGCGCGCATCCTGCCGTCGAAGAGCGGCGGCTGCCAGCCGAACCATGCCATATAGACCGGAGACTTCTGACGGAGTTTGGTGTTGGCGGAACGGATGACGTTGGAGCGCACTCCTGTCAGCATGGCCCAGACTTCGATGGGACGAAGGTCCGGGAAAGTCTTCGCGTAAGCCTCCACTATCTGGCGGGTATTCTCACCATAACGGGAAGACAGCCTCTCGACCACGCCGTCCATAGTGATATCCTCGAGGGCGGCCTCGGTACGGTCGGGATTCTGCTCCTGGAACACGGTGCAGTAAAGCAGCGGGATGTCCGGCACATTGGGATCGTTGGGGTCGAAGAATTCGAACGGCAGGTCAATGCCGTCGGACACCGGGCTGAAGCCGGCGCGCGTGCCGGTCTCGGCCGCCATGCGTCGTGACGCCCGGTTAGCCAGGTCATAATACTCCTCCCAAGGCATCTCCTGCAACTTGTCGATCTGGGCGGGCTTGAGGCCAGCCTCTTTCAGGATATATTCTCCGAGCTTCTCGGCAGAAGCCTTGTCGGAGCCGCGCACGCTATTGCCCGACAGGGCCACTCCCTTATGGACAAGGCCTTTAGCCGCAGGCATTGCCGCTATCATGCTGACCTTGGAGCCGCCGCCGGACTGTCCGATCACGGTGACATTGCCGGGGTCACCTCCGAAATTGGAGATATTGTCGTGGATCCACTGGAGGGCGGCCACGATATCGAGCATTCCGACATTGCCGGAGTGCAGGTATTTCTCACCGCCGACGGAAGCGAAATCGGAGTAACCGAAAGCGTTGAGGCGATGGTTGACGGAGCAGAACACCACGTCGCCGTACTTGGCCAGGCTCTCTCCGCCGTAACCGTCCTGCTCGATGGCGTTGCCGCTGGAGAAACCGCCGCCGTGCAACCATACTATGACCGGACGTTTGCCGGCGTCAAGCTTCGGCGTCCAGACATTCAGTCTCAGGCAGTCTTCTCCGAAAAGGTCATAGTTCCAGGCATCCACGAGGAATGCCGCGGACTCCGGCTCACGGGGATAACCGACCACCTGCGGAGCGGATTCGCCGTAATTGTAAGCGTTGCGGATGCCCTCCCACGGCTCAGGCTTCTGCGGAGGCATGAAGCGGTTCTTGCCGCCGGTAGGAGCGCCATAGGGAATGCCCTTGAACTGGTAGATGTCGTGGAGGATGTACCCGCGCACCTTGCCGTACTGGGTCTGGGCGACGGCGATGTCGTCGCCGATGAACAGCTGCTGGCCGTCGTCGGCCTTCTCCCCCTTCGGGGCACCGCAGGCCGCGAAAGCCAACGCCGCAGCCGCGAATAACAGGATCTTTTTCATAATCAAGGTTTTAGTGTTATTATTTCAGTTTCATTTCAGGGACATTGAATCCGCTCAGCGCTATATAGGGCTTTCCGGCGCAGTCCTCCTTCCGGATCTTCACGCTGAAGGTCCTGGACTCGCCGGGCATCAGGAAGAAATAGTTGTCGGAATAGAGTACCGGAAGCACGAGGTCGCCGGTAGCGGAATCGACAGCCTTGAGGCGAAGCATCATCGCCGGGGCCTTCCCGTCATTGGTCACCGTAACCGTAAAGCAATGATCGGTTTTAGTTGAAGTCCTGGTCATATTCCAGCCCGGCGTCACCTGAGGAACATTCCTCAAGGCTTTCAGGTTGCCATCCTCGCGTCCGCGCCAGTACAGGTTCTCCGAGAGAACGGCGCCGGACGCATCGGTCAGCGTCAGTTTGATGAAATACACATCCGTCAGCCCGGACGGGAGCTCCAGAGGGAAGCAAACGACCGTCCGGTCTTCAGCTATATCCAGTGGTGCCTCACGGTTCCACGCTACGCTTCCGTCAAGGTTGACAAGCCTGCAGGAGGCCGTCAGGCCGCGCTTGTCACCAGCGTGATAATTCACCACCTCGATATCATCGTGAAGGGGATTCCACAGTATATGGAGCGGCTCGCAGGCCTTCTTGCTCCCGAAATACGCACCCGTGGGCTCGAAATAATAGTCGTATGTCTGCCAGACCATCGAAGGCCAGGCGGGATGGCTCATCCAGAGAATCATCCCGCGGCGCTGTTCGCTGCGCGCCTCGAAAATGGCACGGTACCCGTCATAATTGACCCATTGGGCCAGCGCGGCGAACTCCTTCGCATCGGCCGGTTCGCCGAAGGCCTTGGCGATGATGCGGTTGAAGCTGTCGGCAGACTGGGCGGAAGACGCATTGGGCACGACGCCCAAAGTGTAGTCGTGCATTCCATAGATGGGGTTGGGGTGCTCCATCGTGTTGACGGGCTCGATATTCTCAACTCCGAAAGCCCGGACCATGTCTTCGTAATTCATCACGTTGGGCATTCCGCGTTCGCTGTGGAAAGTGTCGTGGCCCCAGAGGCTGAAATAGTCCTTTTGAGGCAAGGCCCTGTAGGGACCGCCGCCGCTGACCACTCCGGCCGCTGAATGCGGGATGTAGTACATTCCCGGATGTTCGCGCGCAACCGTCTCCGCAAGGAAGGCGTCGATCTCCGCAGGAGGATTGCCTTCGTTGCGGCCGACATAGATGGCGATCGAAGGATGATTGCGCACGCGGCGGACATACTCCTCCGCCACCTCTTCGAACAATCCGGGGTAGTACGGATCGGGTCCGTCCCAGGGATTTGCCAGCCAGAAATCCTGCCATATCATCACTCCGTGACGGTCGCAGGCCTCATAGAACTCCTTGTCGCCGGTCATTCCCACCCAGTCGCGGATGATGGTGAAGTTCATGTCGGCGTGATAGCCTACGGCGATGTCATATTCGCGTCCGCGATAATTGAGAAGATGCTCCGGGAAGCCCCAGTTGCCGCCGAAGCCTATGAAGCGGCGGCCATTAACGTACAGGCTGAGCCTGCGCGGCTCGCCTGACGACTCGAAGCCACCCCTCTGCAGGCCGGGCGTCGGCTCGTAGGCATCCACCGAGAAATCCATTTGCCGGACTCCGAACTTGAAGGAGACTTCGTCGGAGACCTTTCCGTCCGCGACGAATGAGAAACGGACGTCATAGAGGTTCTGCTCCCCATAACCCTTTGGCCACCAAAGCTTGGGATGCTGCAAGTGAAGGGAAGGGACGTCGGCGGGGCCGACCTTTACAGTCTTGGACTCGCCCGGGGCGAGGCTCTGGGCGATGTCGAACATCGCGTCGCCGAAGGCCCCGCGAAGCGAGCCGGAGACGCTGCTGTCGGAATTGTTGACGAGAGTGACCTCGGCAAAAACATCCGCGGAAGTAGTGTCCGGAAGCGGCAGAACAGTTCGGACGAACGGGTCTTTGACACTGACATTGCCCTTGTACGCTATATACACATCGTCATATATGCCGATGTCGCGGCCGCGTACGGTAGGTATCCAGTCCCAGCCGACAGTTGCGTGCATCGTGGGGTTGTCGGCTCCCACGATGCCTCCGTTCTGGTCGGAACTGTAGGCGGTCTGTTCCTTGACGGCGCCGTAGTGGATGTTCTGATGGATCAGGACGGCGAGGTCGTTGCGGCCTTCCTTCAGGATGCCGGTGACGTCGAATTCAGCTTCGTGGAAAGCCCCTTCGATACGGCCGAGCGAGCTTCCGTTGAGGAAGATGTCGGCTTTCCAGTTGATGCCGTCGAAATGCAGGAACTGGCGTTCCGAATCGATATGCGCGTCAAAGGTGTTGCGGTACCAGAACGGAGAACGGAAATAGGAGTCCGAACCCAGGAGCTGGTTGTCGGCAAAGTTGGGGTCGGCGACGGCTCCGGCATTGACGAAGCTCGCGAGTACGGTGCCGGGGACTGTCGCCGGCATCCAGGCGCAGTCGTCAAACGACGGTGCCGAAAGGGCCGCGCCGTCAGCCTGCACCAGGGAGGCGCGCCGGAGCTTCCAGGCTCCGCCTGCAAGGTCCTGGCGTGCGCCCTGCCGCGCAGGCGCGGCTTTAGCCACGGCGGCTGAGCCTCCGCGGCCGTACACCTCGAGCTCGGCGAGCTCGAGCGGCCGCCCGTCCGCGGACGCGGCGAAAGCCGCCTTTACATACCGGCCTTTGGCCGCCTTGGCGAGTTTAACCTCGCCAAAGTCGGCGGCACTGCCGATTTCCGCCACGGAAGTCCAGACGACATTGTCTTTCGAAACAAGTATTTCGCCGGATGCGGCAGGATTAAGCCAGTGGAATACCAGTTTGTCGAACTCCGATACGAACCCTAAATCTATGGAGACCCATTCGTCAGCCGCCCCGGCGCTACGCCAGGCGCTGACGAATCTGTTGCTGGGAAGGACATCCAAAAGCTCTCCGTCCTTATAGAAATTGACGGTATTAAGGGACATGCTGCCGGCCCCGCCTACCTCGAAATCCATCCGGAAGAAAGAATAGTCCACGGGGTCTTTCAAATCCACCTCGCAGGAAAACTCCCATTGTCCGGACACGGGATCCCATCCAAGCTCTTCCCAGTTCTCCCCGTCGTTCGAACCATACACCGTTACCTCTCCCCTGACGCCGCCGGCACCCATTATCTCTATCTTGTCAGTCCCAACGGACATCCCGGAGAAAACGATCTCTACGGAAGGGTCGGGAACCGGGAATTCAATCCTGGAGTCGGGTTTGCCGTCGAACAGCCGCTCGTGAAGTTCCCTTTCCACCTTGCCGCTTCGATCTCCAGAACGGTAGCAGACATCTACGTAAGCAAGCGGCTCCGCCCCGACTATACCGTCCGTCACAAGTTGTGACGTCAGGTTGTAGTCGTAGCAGGAAGACTGGTAAGTGAGTCTCTCCAGTGCGATGTTGCGGTAAGTATTGTCCCCCTTGACCAGCGAAGGAGCGAAGGATTCGTCGGGGTTGCCGGGATAGACGCCGATGCCGCGGGTCGCCGCCGTCCGCTCATGCGAGCAGGCGGCCAGCGCGACAAGCGCGGCTCCAAAGAGTATAGCAAAGCGTTTCATTGAATGACAAATAGATTCTCTACCGCAAATATAATCAAACGCCCTGACTAATCCATGCCCTTCCAATCGCCTACTGCGCAAGCAAGTCCCTCGCTGCGAGGACGAGGAACATGTAGTGCGAAGAGCCTCCGCCCATCACGTACTCGACCTGCTGCCACAGGAACGGGAAGGTGAGCAGTTCGGGGAAATCGGGACGGATGAGCGCCGTACCGGAAACGGTGCCGCCGGGGACGTATGTCCAGTCGGCACGGTTGAAACCGTATCCGACCGTTGTGGACTGTGCGCCTACTCCCCCGGCGAAGGAAGCCTGATTCGATCCGGGATGACGACCCAGGATGAAGTTCAGAGCATCGAACACCGGGTCGGCGTCAAAGATGTCCGGATACTCCTTGGCCAGGAAATAGTGACGGTAACCGAAGGACTGGATGTCCCAGCCCGCGCCCCAGATGCTCGGACGGTAAGGGACCCCGTACGGGGTCTCCGCCGTCTGGGCATTCAGACGGTCGCGGTAGCGCAGCAGCGCTTCGTGGAACGCTGCGCACTGCTTGCGGTATTTCTTGTCGCCCTCCATCTGCTTCTCCACCCTGGCGATGTACCAGGCACAGTTGGCGGCGGAGGCCACCACAGCGTCCCAGTTATTGACGATGAAATCGAAATACTGCTTCTCTCCGGTGGTAAGGTAAAGCTCGACCGCCAGCTGCATGCGGCCCATGGGGCCGCCGGAGCGGCCGGTCTGCGCCTGGGCCCCGGCCTCGTCGAAGACTTGCCGGGCTATCTCCACGCAGCGGGTAGCGAGCGTGTCGTTGAGGCCGCGCAGCGCGCGGGCCGATGCCGCTACGTTCACCGCCGTAGAAACACCGTTACCGCTGTCGGGGAATATCCACCTGTCGTCGTCATTGCCGAGAATGCCGTCGGTGGCATAGGACGGATCGCCGAGGGTGGCATACTGCCGGAGGTTGTTGGTGATGATGCCACGGGAGAAATGTCCGCCCATCGCATCATAGCAGGCAACCACGTGCAGCATACCGTGCTCTATCTGCTGCTGGATGTCGTTCTTGCCGTCCGGTTCGTGGATCTCGACCGTGCGCTTATGCTGGTCGATGGCCGTGGCGTCTATTTCCGGATGGAAATTCTCCATCGCCATCGTCAGGATGTAGCACTCGTTTCCGGTGGTATGGCGCACATCGTCGTCGCCGGCGTCATGCCAGCCGCCGATGTTCACTCCCGGAACGACTTCGAGGGGCTTGAACGAAGTAGGATTGTCATCGCGCTGTACATAACCGTCGATATGGTTGCCGACGGGCGCCATCTGCGCATCGTCCATGTGGCAGGTGTTGTGCCAGACCTTGTACTTGTCCGCGACCCTCATATGACACATTTGATACGGAAGGAAATACTCTACGACAGGCTGCCACACTCCCCTGTCATACACGTCGGAGGCGATGCGGAATATAGGAGAGCTCCTGTCACCGTAATGGACGGCGTAAAGTCCTTCCTCCTCTATGTCGGAAAAGTCCACCATGAGGTAATTGTAGCGGAGGAAAGTGCCGTTCCACGGCTCCGCCGGATAATTCTTCACGAAGTGCTCGCCGTCAGCGTCGAAGCGGACGAGAGTCGCTCCCACGAGCGGAGGGTCGCGACGGTCGGTCTCTATGATGGCGACCTTGTCCTGATTCGGGAGATAGCCCACCTGGGAGGTCTGGACCACAGGAGGATATGTCCATCCGGGAACCACGTTGGGCTCGATGTACCATTGTACCGCACCCTTCGTCGCTCCCGCCGGAATCTCGGAACGGAGCACGAACCATCCGTTGGTGTGGTTCATGCGACCGTCATAAAGCTTGAGGTCGGCGCCGTTGAGAGACTTGATGGTCAGACGGCTGTACGGATCGTCCGGACGGGAGGTGAACGACTTGCCTACTGCATAGGGTTCAGCGATGACGGCATCTGCCGTATAAGGGCTGAAGCCCTCGCCTATAAGATGATCGATATCGGTGTCCGGGGCGTTCTTCGGACGGTAGTCGCCTATGCTCTTATATACATAACTTTCCTGCGTCAGCAGTGGAGAATTGGGCTGCTGAGGATAAATTCCCTGCTTGTTGTCCATTATCCAAGGCTTTCCGAAAAGGTCTCCGGGGAAGAATTCGATGTTGAATCCGGCTCGTCCGAGAAGCTCCTCCGGGACCGGAGTGTCCAGGTCCACCGTCACAAAGAATCCCTTTCCGGACGGTTCCAGCGTGACGGTATAGGTCACACGGTAGTCCGGATATATCATAGGATTGAATCCCGTGAAATGCCGGCTCGAATCCGGGAAACAAAGGGTGGTCACGATGCGGTTTCCGTCGATCCTGCGGCCAAGTTGCTTCGGCACCGGCTGCCACTGACCGGGCGTCGGCTCGAAGCGGATATCGCCGTTGCTGGCAACGCGATGGCCGTTCATCAGCACGGAGATGCCGCCCTGGTGTCCTTCGGGATAGAAGTCGTCGAAAGCCATCACGTCCACCCCATCCTTGTTGAAATATCCGGAGGGATTCAGGCTGAAGTCCTGAGCATTGAGCGGACAAAAGAAAGTCGCGGCTGCAAGCAGCGCCGTGACCTGAGCAAGCAAAGCAAAGCGTTTCATATTAAGTATTGTAAGGGTGTTCCCTACAAATTTAATGATTTTTGGCTATCTTCGTTTGAAATAAAGTTCAGAATCATGAAGAAGTCGATCGTTTGTCTGTACGCCTTCCTGTGCCTTTGCGTAGCTACTGTTTCGGCACAGACGGTGCAGACGACCCAAACGCAGTCAAAGGATCAAACCGCCGCACAACAGACCCAGTCTGTCAACGCAACCGGACAGGGCATGCAGGAAATCCGTTTTGGAGTCGGCGTCCGCGGCGCCGTGGACCGTACCCTCAGGAATGGATCACCGGAAATCGTCACTCTATCCTATGCCAGATATAACCAGAAAGGCCTTGGATTCCGTGCGGGACTTGAATATATGCCAATGAATATGAGGATCGACTCGTACTTCGGAGTGCCCATGGCGTTCTCTGCGCGTACCCGCGCACGCAGCTTCACCCAGTCCGTAAAAAGCGGACTGGAATCCGCTGCCGTCGGCGCGGTCCGCGACGCCGTCTATGGCTACGAGCCCAACGCCCGAAGCATCGCGGGCGACTTCATCCTCGGAATGTTCAACCGGGCTGAATTCTTCGCCGGCATCACCCCTGGGTATGTTTTCGGAACGGGCTCTTCCCGCAGTAAATCCGACGACGGGATGGCCATCACCGAACAGAGAGTTGACCTTGTCAACCGTTTCGCCATTTCCGCCGACGCCGGCTTCTCGATGTCTTTCCGCATCTGGCAGTTCAACCTCAGCATCGTCCCGGCAATCCACTATTTCCTTACCAAGAACTACATCTACGTCTCCGAGACCACTCCCATCGACGGCGGGGCCTCGAAAATCACCGAGACCCCTGTCCGTTTCCAATACTCCGTCCTCGGCGCCCTCGGCTTCAACTTCTAATCATTTTGTAACATAAAAAATCAAGGCTGGTCCTGAGGGATCAGCCTTGATTCATTATTGCAAAGAGTGTATTACCTGGTGCTGTCGCGACGCGGGCGGCGGTCT